>Ga0208825_1000124_pt1 | contig 75453 bp, 54 predicted proteins | sample AD_UKC113_MetaG_FD_184450 | JGI IMG/M metagenome (GOLD analysis project Ga0208825, IMG submission 184450) | Active sludge microbial communities of municipal wastewater-treating anaerobic digesters from Hong Kong - AD_UKC113_MetaG (SPAdes)... | ecosystem: Engineered > Bioreactor > Anaerobic >...
TTTAATAACTTTCTTAGTTATCGATTTACCGTCTGATTGTATTTTTACAATGTAAAAGTTTTTTTTTGGTAAATCTCTACCTTTATAATTTTCAATATTTTTTTGGTTTACCAATAAATTTCCTAATGAATCATATACGCTGATTTTGGAATTTTGTGGAATATTCTCAAATACTAATTCTTCTCCTTTAAAGTATATTTTGACTGAATCATTCTGGGTGCTCATTATCAAATTAGTGTTGCTAGAAGAAAATAATTTCCAAGCTTTTAAAGAATTAACGAAAGTATCTGAGCCTTCAGAAAACACTTCAATGCCATCTGAATTAGCGTCGGTTGGGAAAATTCTTATTGAAAAAGCCCATTTATCATTAAGAAAAATATCCATAATTGAATGATCAATAAAAATATTCATTTTTAAATTTTCTCCTGGTGAAAATGTTTCAGGTAATTCACTTTCATATAGACCATTATATAGCCACTTGTCATTTGACAATCTGTTAATATTGCGAGCATCTACAATAAATTTATTTGAAGAAGTTTCATAAAAAATTTTAATTCCACTTTCACCACTCTTTCTAACAACGAATCCAAATCGCTGATTTTGATTAGATGATATAGTAAAAATTCCTTCAATTTCAACTGCTTTTCCCGTAACTGGATACAAAGGCTTGCTTCCAATTAAATTTTGATTGCTCAAATTATATGATATTGTATTATCTCTCATATTCTTTAATCCTTCAAAAGGTTTTTGTATTAAATTATTATTTTCATCTAAAGACCACTCACGTGGAAGACTAAATAAATGAGCCCAACCTAACTGTTTATTATCATCACTACTAAGTTTGTCTGGTACTATACCAATTACTATATTTTTCCCATCTTTTTGCATTATTGATGGCGACAATAAACCAAATCCATCCATAGACATGCTTCCCAATTCAACTTCTTTTGGTATTGGAGAATCAGGTATAAATTTTCCAGTCGCACCAATTCTTCCTACCCAATATAAAGTTTCAACTCCATTTTTTGAACCAAGAGGAGTTACCCCAAACAACCATTTGCCGTTATTCATTGGAACAATAAAAGGCATTTCCCAAAAAGTACCATAGTCAGTATTATTAGCTTGATAAAAAATTCTGCCATCATTGCTCCATGAATCAGAATTGGGGTTGTATTCATGTAAAGTAGCTGTACCTTTCCCATCTTTACTGGTTCCAACTATTAAATAAAAAATCCCATTTGATTTAAAAATATAGCAATCTCTAAAATCGTCACTTAATCCTATTGGTTTATAAGGAATAATTGGATTATCGTTTCTTTTCTTCCAATTTATTAAATTTATATCTAGGGGATATGCTTCAGATATCGATGCTTTTCCGAAATCAACTGAAGTATAAAAAATATGTGGCTCATTACCAGTTAAGATTGGGTCAGAATATATACAACCTGACCATGCTCCTTTTATATCATAAAATTCTGAAGGTTCAATTGCAATTTTTTCTTCTTCCCATGAAATTAAATCTTTACTTGATAGATGTCCCCAATGAATTCTACCCCAATAGGGTCCATTTGCATTTTTTTGAAAAAACAGGTGATATTTATCATTATAATATAAAAGCCCATGAGGTTCATTGGTCCAATTGGCTCCTGGTATTGCGTGAAAAATTGGACGCTGAAGGTCATCTTGAAAACGAACTTTTGGAATAGTTAAATCCGCAAAATTTTCTGGCGCACATTTTAAAGAAGAAAAATCTTGTTCCCCAGAATAAATTCTATAATCATCTATTAATCCATTGACTGTATTTGTTCTAAATGGTCCTACCCATCTATCTTCATATGATTTCCCAATATATAAAATAGGAGATCCTACATCAATCTGCTTCCCATCAAAATATTTATATGCAGTTAATTTGTTGTTTTTATATAATTTTATAACATTCTCTCTAATACTCACTACAGCAGATAAATTTACCCACTCATACTTGGGGAATTTATCTGCTGCAAAACAACTTACTTTATTTCCATCAATAAAAACCTCAAATCCATATCGTCCATTACAATTTATCGTAAAAGCAAAACCTGATTCAGTTCCCAAATTTCCTGCAATACAAGTTTGAGAAATATCAGATCCATTTATATCCATCATTGGATAAGTTTCAAAAGCACACCAAATTGAAGAAGAAATAGCTTTAGTATTTAAATTTGTAACGTTAAATCTACCTTTTATAAAAGTAGAAAAGCCATCAAACCTTAAAGCGTTACCTTCAGCTCCAGGAATATTTTCTCGAATGACTTTTGAATTTTCCACTAAAAAAGTTCTGTTACTACAAATTTCCTTTACTGAAGTGAGGGTTTCATTTAGTTCCATTGGAAAATGCGCTACAATTTCAGGTTGGATTGGTAGAATAATACTATCTTCTGAAGATAAATATGATATTGCATTTGAAGTTAATCTTTCAATATTGGATTGATAAACATTTGATCTATCATTTTGATTCCATTCATAAGCCCCAACGCCAATACAAATACAATTTCCTAAATATTCACTATTAGGAAGGAATTCTACGATCCCTGCACAAGAATAATCTGTAACTTGCCCCCATGTAGCCAAGACTATAGCATCATTATCATTTTCAAATGCATCAACTAAATTCCCGCTATAACCATAAAGATTTAAATTCCACATTGAATTATGATCTTCTTTTAAACCAGGACCAAGTAAAGGTATCGTAGGATAGTCAAATTCATTAATTGTAGAAAGATTATAAAACAAAGAATGATTTGAATGATTATAAGTTAATCCAATATTTGGATTTATACTCCAAACATCCGCATTAAATTTTGCAGATCCATTATCGAAAATATTTGGTTTGCATTTAGTTCTGCCTATATGATATAAATATTGAGTTGCATGGGTAGTAAGTAAAAGATTTCCTCCTTTTTTATAAAAATTTATTATAGAGGAAAGAACTTCTTTATCCAACAAAATTAAAGGCAACGGTTCAGAAATATTTTCTTTATCAACATGAATCCATAAAACACTATACTGGTTTAAATCAATTAATTTATTTTTTATATCAAAAGCTGAAATAATATCTCCATTAGAATACATTGATTGAAACCAATTCATGGCGTCCAATTCATCATCATCTTGTTGATCAACTACAATAAATCCAATTTTCTTCTCTTTGGCATTGATCAAAAAACTATTAATAAAAAATGTTCCGAATAACAACAAAAATATTATATTTGTTTTCATTCTAACTGACTTATGTAATTTTAAAATCATATGTTTATAGAATTTAAATTTATTTATTAAGTACTCATCCTTCAAAGGAAAATTTTCAGCGCTTTCGGAAACAAAATTAGATGAAACAAATTCTCTTCACTATAAATTTTGATTCATTGTGATGTATTTTTGTTTCATTGAAAAAAATTTCAGTGTTTCTTCAAAAGAATTTTATTGGTCTTATTAAATGTTTAAAAGCATAGCTAATAGTATTTTGCAAAAAATATTTCCATTATTCTCCAAAAAAATGAATTTTTTCTCATACAGACAAAAAAATAGCAGAGGAAGAAAAAACCGGTCTTTCTTCCTCTGCCAAATTTCCTACTGGCGCCAAGATATGTTTCCTGAATTTTTTATTAAACTTTTTTCTTGCCAGCAGTCGTAGATTTTTTTGTTTTTGATGTTTTGGTCGTTTTAGTCGTTTTGGAGGTTTTTGTATTTTTTGCAGACTTTTCGGTCGAAGCTGTTTTCCTCGTATTTCCCTTTTTCCCTTTTTTATCTGTTCCGGCCTGTTCCTGAATCATTTCCATACATTGTTCAAAAGTTAAACCTGTAGGATCGACATTTTTAGGAATTTTATAGTTCTTTTTTTCAAAAGAAATGTAAGGCCCGAAGCGTCCGTTTAAAATTTGAATCTCTTTGTTTTCGCCTAAAGTTTTGATAGTTTTCTTCTGATCTTCCTCCCGTTTGCGTTGAATAATTTCTATGGCGCGTTCCAGTGAAATATTCAACGGATCTTCCCCTTTCGGTATGGAGTAGAACGAATTTCCCTGACGGATATAAGGACCAAAACGTCCAATGGCAACAGTCAGCGGTTTCCCTTCAAATTCTCCAACTTCACGCGGGAGTTTAAACAAATCGAGCGCTTCTTCGAGTGTAATGCTGTCGATGGACTGACCCGGACGCAGCGAAGCAAAAACAGGATTTTCAGCATCTTCGGCCGTTCCAATTTGAACATAAGGCCCATATCTTCCTATTTTAACCGTAACCGGTTTCCCTGTTTTGGGATCGGTACCCAACGTGCGACCGCCAACTTTTCGCTCGGTGGAAGTTAAGGTTTTTTCAACCGTTGGATGAAATTTTTTGTAAAACTTGTCGATAACTTGCGTCCAACCTACTTTTCCCGCGGCCACATTATCAAATTCCTTTTCCACATTGGCCGTGAAGTTATAACTCAGAATACCGGGAAAATATTCGATTAAAAAATCGTTGACCACTATACCGATATCAGTCGGAAATAATTTTGCTTTTTCGGCACCGGTAATTTCCGTAGCCGACTGATCGGAGATTTTTCCGTCAACAAGCTTCAGCACATTGTAAGTTCGCTTTTCGCCCGGACGGTTACCTTTTTCTATGTATTTTCGATTTTGAATAGTCGAAATAGTTGGAGCATACGTAGAAGGTCGCCCAATGCCCAATTCTTCGAGTTTTCGCACCAAACTTGCTTCCGTATATCGGGGCGGACGCTGGGTAAAACGTTCCTGAGCGAGAATTTCTTTTGGCAACAATTTCTCGCCCACATTAATGGCCGGTAAAATTTCCGATTTTTCGGAATCGGACTCATCATCTGTCGATTCGCTGTAAAGATGAAGAAAACCATCAAATAAAATCACTTCACCCGAAGCCACAAACTGGTAAGGCTGACCTTGCATTCCAATTTGAATGGTGGTTTTTTCAAATTCCGCATCCGCCATTTGTGAAGCCAGCGTACGTTTCCATATCAGGTCATACAATCGCTTTTCCTGGTCTGAACCATCAATTTCGTGAACATTCATATAAGTAGGACGAATCGCCTCATGAGCTTCCTGAGCGCCTTTGGTTTTTGTAACATAATGTCGCAATTTCCAATATTTTTTCCCCAACATGTTGGTAATTTCCGCTTCTGCCGCCTTCAGGGCAAAATCCGATAAGTTCACCGAATCGGTTCGCATATAGGTTATTTTTCCCGATTCGTAAAGATGCTGAGCTATCAACATGGTTTGAGAGACCGAAAAACCGAGTTTCCGTGCAGCTTCCTGCTGAAGAGTAGAAGTGGTAAAAGGCGGTGCGGGTGATCTTTTGGCCGGTTTGGTAGTAATGTTTTCCACCCGAAAAATTGCTTCCTTACATAGATTTAAAAAATTCAATGCTTCTTCTTTGGTGGAAAAACGCTGTTGAAGTTCTGCCTTTAATTCTACGGATCGACCATCTTTGTCTGTTGTACTGAAAATTGCCGTTACGCGATAAGACGATTCGGGAACAAACTGATTGATTTCTCTTTCGCGTTCCACAATCAGACGGACAGCTACCGACTGAACACGCCCTGCTGAAAGGGAAGGACGAATTTTTTTCCATAACAGCGGAGAAAGTTCAAAACCAACAATTCGGTCGAGAACACGACGCGCCTGCTGGGCATCTACCAAATTCAAATCCAAATCTCGCGGATGCTCAATGGCGTGAACAATGGCATCTTTTGTTATTTCATGAAATACAATTCTGCGTGTCTTTTCTTTTGGAAGTTTCAGTTCTTCCGACAAATGCCATGCAATAGCTTCTCCTTCGCGGTCTTCATCAGATGCCAGCCAAACCAACTCTGCCTGTTCAGTGGCTTTCTTTAATTCCGAAACCAGTTTTTTCTTGTCGGGTAAAACTTTGTATTGAGGCTGATAATTGTGTTCAAAATCAATACCAATGCCTTTTTCGGATAAATCACGAATATGTCCGTAACTTGAAACAACATGATATTCTTTTCCCAGAAATTTTTCGATAGTTTTGGCTTTGGCCGGAGATTCTACAATAACAAGGTTTTTTGGCATACTACAACTTTAAATTAATACGCGATATTTAAAATTGCCTGCAAAGTAACAAAATTTGAAAGGTATCAGCCAAATTTTCAGATTATTATTTTTAAAATTTATAAAACGAAAACATAAAACGAACTGAAATATACAAAATGTTCACTTCATTGAATAAAAGGAAATAATCTAATTTAGTGGACAATTTTCACCTTTTTTTCTCTTTCCTGATTTACATATAAAAATCCGAACTTTCGGTAAAAATCATTATTTTTGTAATAAAGTTGCAATTAATTTATGCAGAAATACCTTGACATTCTCAAGCAATACTGGGGTTATTCTTCATTTCGACCATTACAGGATGAAATTATCGGTAGCATAGCTTCCGGAAACGACACGTTGGGACTTATGCCTACCGGCGGAGGAAAATCACTGACTTTTCAGGTGCCTGCCATGGCAATGGAGGGAGTTTGCGTGGTTGTTACGCCTTTGATAGCATTAATGAAAGATCAGGTAGAAAATTTGAAAAAAAGAGGAATTGCTGCTGCTGCCATTTTTTCAGGCATGTCGCACGACGAAATTCTGATGACGCTCGAAAATGCTTCACTTGGAGCCTACAAATTTCTTTATGTATCGCCCGAAAGACTTGCAACACGCATTTTTATCGAAAAAATAAAACAGACAAAAGTTTGTCTCATTGCTGTGGACGAATCGCACTGCATTTCTCAATGGGGTTACGACTTTCGACCTTCTTACCTGAAAATTGCCGAAATCAGAGCGTTTTTACCCAATGCACCCGTACTTGCACTTACGGCTACTGCCACTCCTGAAGTCGCCGAAGACATACAGAAACAACTACATTTCCCGGCATCCAACGTTTTCAAAAAAAGTTTTTATCGTTCCAATTTGGCTTATGTGGTTCGATATACCGAAGATAAAAATCAGTATTTGTTGAAAATTCTCAACAGTGTACCGGGCACTTCGGTAGTTTATGTGCGAAACAGAAAAAAAACAAAGGAAACAGCCGAGTTTCTTGTAAAAAACGGAATTGTAGCCGAACATTATCATGCAGGCCTCAACAACGTGAAAAAGGACGAAATTCAAACACGCTGGAAAAACGGGAAAACCCGCGTCATTGTTTCCACCAACGCTTTTGGCATGGGAATCGACAAAGCCGATGTACGGTCGGTGATTCATTTGGATTTGCCCGATTCGCTGGAAGCTTATTTTCAGGAAGCCGGAAGAGCAGGCCGAGACGAAAAAAAAGCTTTTGCCGTTCTGCTTTACAACAACAGTGATGCAGCAAAAATTAAAAAACGCATTTCGGATACTTTTCCGCCAAAAGAAATGATTCGCAAAGTTTACGAATCTTTGGGCAATTATTATCAGGTTGGTATTGGCTCAGGACTGGACAATACTTTCCCTTTCGATTTGGTCGATTTTTGCACTAAATTTCACTTGCCCGTATTAATGGCTTTCAGCAGCCTGAAAATCCTTCAGCAAGCCGGTTATATTGAATTTACCGATGAAGAGGAAAGTACATCACAAGTGCTTTTCACGGTTAAAAAAGAGGAATTGTATCAACTAAAGCAAACTCCGAAGCAGGAAAAGCTTATACACGTACTTTTACGTTCTTACACGGGACTTTTCACGGAGCCGGCTTTCATTCATGAAGAAGTCGTTGCCCAACGGCTTCAATGGAGCCATCAGGAAGTGTATCAACAGTTAGTCGAACTGTCAAAGGAAAAAGTTATCCGTTACATACCAAGAAAAAAAACGGCATTTCTTACTTTTACACAGGAAAGGGTGGACGCCAAACAGATTTATTTAAGCCGTGAAGCTTATGAAGACCGACGAGAGCGATTTGTTTCCCGCGTGCAGAGTGTACTGAACTATGCCCAAGAAGAAAATGTCTGTCGAAGTCAAATGTTGCTTTCCTACTTCGGCGAAAAAAACAGCCAACCTTGTGGCAAATGCGACGTGTGTCAAAAGAAGAAAGAAACGGAAATTTCTACTGCCGAATTTGAAGCCATTCATTCGTCAATTGTTCAGGTACTCTCAAACGAAAATCTTCCGCTCGATATGGCTGTTCAAAAAATTCATTTTAAAGAAAAAAAAGTATTGCAGGTTATCCGCTTTATGCTCGACAACAATCAAATAAAGGAAAACGAAAAAAAACAGCTTATTTTGGCGAAATAAAATCTCTCGCCTTGCAGTTTTTAGTATTTCAAGCTGTTTTTTTATCGTTTAAATGTACTTTCAGCGTTACAACAAAACTTTCAGAAACTAATAGAGCATACTTACCACTTTTAGCCTGAATTTGACGGGCAATCGGTTGAAAAGCCAGCAAATGGCCTGATACTGAAATCCCGGAACTACGATTGCTTTCATGCTTTTGTGTACAATTTGCTTGACTATGGCTTTCCCAATAGCATCTGCGGGCATCCCGTTTTGTTCATCTTTTTCCATTTTTCCGACAGCTTTTTTCATTTTTTCGTAATAAACCGATTCGGTCGATTGAGAAGCTGCGGTATATTTTCTTGCCGATGTGAAATTGGTTTTGGTATCACCCGGTAAAATGGTGCTGCACTGAATGCCAAATGGTTTGGTTTCCATGTCAAGCGCCTGCATAAAAATAAGCAAAGCTGCTTTGGAAGCGGAATAAAATGCCTGAAAAGGAATAGGAACAATGGCAGCTACCGAAGATGTGGCAATGATTTTTCCATAGCCCTGTTTCCTGAAAATGGGCAAACAGGCCTGAATAACTCTTACTGCTCCAAAAAAATTCGTTTCAAACTGATATTTGGCTTCTTCAATGGAAGTGTCTTCGATAGAACCGGCTATGCCGTTACCTGCATTGGAAATCACAGCATCCAAATGCCCGTTTTGTTCCAAAATCTCGTCCAACACTTTTTTTATTTCTTCTTCACTATTCACATTCATTTTTGTAGAAATAATTTCTCCGCCATTTTTGGAGGTGCTATTTTCACCACCACTACGAGAGGCAGCATAAACCCTGTAACCCTTGTTCATTAGTTGAATGGCTGTTGATAATCCAATACCGCTGCTTGCTCCGGTTATTAATATTACTTTATTCTCCATATTACATCTCCATTTATAAAAATTTTTCTGCAAAAATAATCAAATGCAAAGAAAGATTTATATTTCCAACGTTTTTTGGAAAAATTCTTTTGCTTCTCTCCGAATCAAATTCCTCTGACTTTAATTGAGAAGCTGGATATTTCTCCTAAAATGATTAATTTTGCATTTGAATTTAAAATACAACACTAAAATTTTTTATTTTTGATGGAAACTGTACTTAGCGGCATACGTCCGACCGGGAACTTGCATTTGGGAAACTATTTTGGAGCATTGAAGAATTTTGTACAAATGCAAAATGAATACAATTGTTATTTTTTTATAGCCGATTACCACTCACTGACCACGCATCCCACACCGCAAAATCTGACGGAAAATGTGAGAGAAATTTTAGCGGAATATTTGGCTGCAGGCCTTGATCCGGAAAAAGCAGTTATTTACATACAGAGTGATGTGCCCGAAGTTACGGAACTGTATCTTTTCTTGAACATGAATGCTTACGTCGGTGAATTGGAACGCTGTACTTCCTTCAAAGATAAAGTTCGCCAGCAACCCCACAACGTAAATGCCGGACTGTTGACCTATCCGACATTGATGGCTGCCGATATTTTGCTGCATCGCGCCAACAAGGTTCCGGTAGGTAAAGACCAGGAACAACATCTCGAAATGACGCGGACTTTTGCCAATCGATTCAACAGAATGTATCAGGTAGATTATTTCCCTGAACCGCAAGCTTTTAATTTCGGTAACGAACTGATTAAAATTCCGGGACTCAACGGTACGGGAAAAATGGGAAAATCGGAAGGAGAAGGCAATGCCATTTTCTTATCGGACGAGCCGGAGGCAATTCGGAAAAAAGTAATGAAAGCGGTAACCGATGCAGGCCCCACGCAGCCTCACCAGGAAAAATCGCAACCCATCGAAAATCTTTTTCAATTGATGAGAGCCGTATCCAGTGCCGAAACTTTGGCTTATTTTGAAGAACAATACGATTCTTGCCAAATCAAATACGGGGAAATGAAAAAACAGCTGGCAGAAGATATGATTACTTTTACTGCTCCGTTTCGTGAAAAAATTAAAGACCTTCTGAGCAATAAAGATTACCTGTCGAATGTTGCCCGCATGGGAAAAGAAAAAGCACAGGAAAATGCGCGGAAAACCATTCGCGATGTTCGCGAAATAATCGGTTTCAAATCAATATAAATAACTTCTTTCTCTACTTTTTAGAAGAAAAAAGTTGTACTTTACAAAAAAGGGAACTGCTCAAAAATGAACGGCTCCCTTTTTATATTTCAGGTATGTAACTTATTAAAGTTGAGGGCCTGCAGATAAAAGTTCTTTGGCATTTTCGTTATCGAGATACTGTTCAAAGTTCTTGATATATTGAGCAGCCAAAGATTTTGCTTTCTGTTCCCATTCTGCCGGATTAGCATAGGTGTCGCGCGGATCAAGAATAGCAGGGTTCACATTGTTCAAGGATTTCGGAATAGTCAGATTCATAATTGGAATATGAACTTTTTCTGCTTTTTCGATTGAACCGTCAATAATGGCATCGATAATGGCCCGGGTGTCCTTAATGGAAATACGTTTGCCAGTACCATTCCAACCAGTATTAACCAAATAAGCCTTTGCATTGTGCTTTTTCATTTTTTCGGCCAACACTTTGGCATAAATGGTAGGATGCAATGTTAAAAATGCTTCTCCAAATGCAGGCGAGAAGGAAGGAACGGGTTCGTTGATACCGCGTTCGGTTCCGGCCAATTTTGAAGTATATCCGCAAAGGAAGTGATACTGTGCCGATTTTTCATCCAAAATAGAAACCGGAGGCAAAACGCCGTAAGCATCTGCCGACAAATAGATAATTTTGCTTGCGTGTCCGGCTTTTGAAGGAAGCACAATTTTATTGATATAATAAATTGGGTAAGAAACACGTGTATTTTCCGTTTTAGAAGCTGCTTTTGAAAAGTCGGGTGTGCCATCGGGCAAAACGGTAACATTTTCCAACAAAGCATCACGACGAATAGCGCGCCAGATATCCGGTTCGTTTTCTTCACTTAAGTCGATAACTTTGGCATAACATCCACCTTCGTAATTGAATACGCCGTGATCATCCCATCCGTGTTCGTCGTCACCAATTAAATAGCGTTTTGGATCGGCAGAAAGAGTTGTTTTCCCTGTCCCAGACAAACCAAAGAAGATAGCTACATCCCCGTCTTCGCCAACATTGGCAGAGCAGTGCATGGAAGCAATACCTTTCTGTGGCAGATAAAAATTCATCAGCGAGAAAATTCCTTTCTTCATTTCACCACCGTACCATGTTCCACCGATAACGGCCATACGTTGAGAAAGATTGAAAAGAACAAAAACTTCAGAGTTCAATCCCTGTTCCTTCCATTTAGGATTGGTAACCTTAGAACCATTGAGCACAACAAAATCGGGTTCGCCAAAATTTGCCAGTTCATAGTGGGAAGGACGGATAAACATGTTGGTTACGAAATGTGCCTGCCAAGCTACTTCCATAACAAAGCGCACTTTCATTCGCGTATCGGGATTGGTACCGCAGAAACAATCTACCACATAAAGTTTTTTCACAGAACCCAGCTTGTCGGTTACCAAGCCTCTGCAATAGTCCCAAACCTCCGTGTTGATGGGTCGATTAATGACACCGTCCCACCACATTGTTTTTTCGGTAATCTCGTCTTTTACAAAATATTTATCTTTGGGCGAACGTCCGGTAAAAATACCGGTATCTACTGCTACTGCACCGGTTGTGGTAACAACACCGCGTTCAAAACCTTCGTTTTTAGGGTCGGTTTCTGCTCTGAACAGTTGTTCATAAGTAGGATTGTGTACGATTTCGTACTCGCCGGTAATACCGTACTTACTTAAATCTAAATTTGCCATTTTTTTTAAATTAATTTTTATGTTTGTTTTTATCTTTTTCTGAAAAGCCTTGTTTTTCACGTCGCAAAATTACAACTATTTTTTTTCACGACAAAGGAATTAAAGAAAAATTTCTTTAATTAATTACAAAAAAGATTTTTGTCGATTTTAGCACCAAATGGAAACATAAACCTTAAAAATCTCAACTTTTTAAAACAATATATTGTGTTTTTTTGTTCATTTTGTAAAAACTTTTCTCAACTGAAATTGAATCAGGCTTTTATCTCAAAATTATCACCTGATAAGTTTTCTGACTTCGACAATGCTTCACCCTAAAAATTTTTCCAAAATTTTTCATCAAATAGGGGTGAGATTGATTTGTGTTTTTTAGTTATCAACATTGTTCTGGTCATTGTTTCGCCACTTTTTGGGAGTTAAATTATCAGAGTAGTAATTGTTTTGGCTATGTTCAAAACTTTATCTACGCTCAAACTTATCCCATTTATTTTCAATCTTCTTTCAAACTCTTTTGTATACTTTGTAAGCAACAAAACAGATACAAACATGCGATTCAATCCTTCGCACCGTAAAATGGAACTTCGGCCGTATTTGAAGTTTCCCTTTTGTAACCCGTAAAGCATTTTCAACCAGCATATTCCGCTGTATTGATTATATACATCTTTACAGCAAAGGAAAGTATTAGTTACATCCATCTCATTTTTCATCCTCTTCTATTGACTGCCGATTTATCGTGACAGTTACATCATTCGATATTTCTAAAAATTTTTGTAGACTTGCCTGATGAGATTCTCCTTTGTTATGTTCTTGTTTTATAGGCTGTCTCTCTAAAATGAATTTTTTCTGCACTGACGCCAATAGTATTTATCTCCCTGAAAACTCCTTGCCGCTTTTCTGCCATTACTACTCGTTGTACCTGTACGATTCTTTTTCTTACGTATCCACATACGAAAATGTATCGATTTTTTCCTTTGCGTTACCCACCTATGTGCTGTGAAAATTATAAATAGCTCAATTCATCAATATTATAATTTTCATCCCAAATACTTGTCGAAGTCATGAGCGAGTAACTTTTCGAAATATTTTGTTTTGTTTCTAAAATGCACTATATTCGTAGCACAATAGAAACAAAATAAAAAAATGAATTTTCTGGAATTTAAGGAACAACTATTCGATTTAGCATGCTTCAATATCTATCAGATATATGCATGGCAACCGAATTTTAATCGCAACAACCTAACCCGTTGGGTGAAGAAAGGGTATCTTGTCCGATTACGAAAGGGCTATTTTACATTTTCGGAATATAAGAGCAAACCGGATTATTCACTTTATTTTGCCAACCGGATTTACCGTCCATCCTATATCAGCTTGCACACGGCTTTGTCATTCTACGGAATGATACCGGAAGCGGTAGTGCAAATTACCAGTGTGACAACCCTGAAAACAATATTATTTACAAACGACTTTGGTGAATATTCTTATAAAAATGTCAAGGAAAACCTGATGTTTGGATATGAATTAAAGCCAATGGCAGACAATCGCACCATACAGTTTGCAACCCCTGAAAAGGCATTGCTTGATTTGCTGTATCTTTATCCGTTCTATAATAGTGAGCAGGAATTGGAAGAATTACGCTTGGATGAAGATTATCTGCAACATGATTTGAATAAGGATTTATTGATGAAATACTGCGACAAGTTTGGAAGTAAGGCACTTGAGCATCGGGTAAAACTACTTTTTAAAACTTACGATTTATGATTCGGATTGAACAGATAAAAAATTATTTCCCGGTGCAAATACGTGGAAATTCAAGTTTCGATAAGTACATACTCAAAGAGTATTTGCAGTTGATGATTCTTGATTATCTTTCTTCTACGCCCTTTGTTCGGAGGATGGCGTTTATTGGTGAAACAAATCTACGTTTGGTAAAAGGGATTGACCGATTCTCTGAAGATTTGGATTTCGACTGCAAGAACCTGTCGATAGACGAGTTTTTTGAAATGACAAACGAAGTAATTCAGTTTTTGGAACGTTCAGGATTTCGTGTAGAAGCGAAGGATAAAGAAAACTCCAAACTGACAGCTTTCCGGCGTAATATTCATTTCCCTGAACTGTTATTTGATTTGGGGTTGAGTGGACATAAGGAAGAACGTTTTTTGATAAAGATCGAAAGTCAAGATCAGGGAATCGTTTATCCTTCGGTTATCATGAATATCAAGGGCTGCGGGTTCTTTTTCCCTTTTCCCGTTCCGTCTGATGGTATATTGTGTAGTATGAAAATCGCCGCCATGTTAAACCGTGCTAAAGGCCGTGATTTTTACGACGTAATGTTTTTGCTATCACAGTCCAAACCTGATTATGATTTCCTTTCAAAACGTTGCGGAGTACATAATTTACAAGAGTTCAAGAAAGCAACAACAGAGCTACTGAAAACCGTTGATTTGAAAAAGAAGCAAAAGGATTTTGAACATTTACTTTTTAACAAAACCAATAACGCAAAGATTTTGAGGTTTGGGGAATTTGTAGATTCACTAACAGAATAATTCAATGCGAAAACACATTGAAAAAGATATTGAATGACAACAACGATGATTTGCCTTTTCACAATTTAAGCTTTTCAAAGACCGAATAAATCAAAGTTATTTTGAAAAACGGAAACAAACCACATGTTTTCATTTTTTTGGGGAGGGGAATTATTTGCACCTTGAACCTCGCTCAATTTGAAGAAAAATCGTAACTTTGTATGAAAACTTTTTAAAAAAATGCGAAGAAAAACGACCATTTCGTTTGTCTTATTTGCCTTTCAAAATGTTTAATTTCAAGTAATTAAGTTTCTGTTTTTTCACTAACAGGTAAGAGTAACCTTTTAAGGCATTGCTTAAGAGTAAAATGAAATATTCAAACATCAGAGAAGAAGAACTTAAAAACAAAGTAGCACAGGACTATTTTTGGCAATATGATGGGACAAAAATCATCGGGAATGTGGATTTTTGCGTATCCATGCATAAGTCCTCAAAAGAAACTACCGAACAGGAATCGCTGCTTTGGGCGGAAGCCAAAAAAGGCTCTTCCGACATTTACAAATCTGTTGTTCAACTTATTTTGACCATTGGCAAAGCACGCACTTTCGACAAATTTTTGCCCCCTTGCATGCTGGGTGCTTTCGATGGCGAAAAAATTGCCTTCATTCCATACAACGAAATTCATGATGTTTTCTATCAGAACGATTTCAATTGGAATGTTACTCCTTCCGATTACAACACCAAAGAATTTCAGCAGATTTACCAGAAAGTCAAAAATACTATTGACCAAAATCTGTTGCTTTTTTATTTTGAAAAAGACGACAAAGAACTGAAAAAATTTATCAAAGCCAATTTCATTCCCGGACATTTTGGCATTTCCAAAATAAAAATCGACAAGAACAATTTCATGGTTATCTACAATAAATGGCTTCAGGAAGTGAAACCTACGATTGCCATAAATTGGGATGTAGCCAAAAAAAGCGGAATTATCGATGGTGATTTTTATTTGGCCGATTTGCTTTCGAGCAATAACGAAACGCTGAAAGAAAAACTTTTTGTTCTGCTCAAACACGATCATTATGAAGTGGACAGAAAAATTGACGAATCAGGCATGTTTAGCAGCAAACAGGCCGACTTTACCGACGGACAAAAAGCGCACACAAGGTTTTGGAACAAATACGACCGCCCTCCCGAAGAAGAATATTGGAATTACATTGTGGAACGCAGGGATTTACTTGTTCCGCAGGACGTGAGGGAACGCAAAGGCAGTTTCTTTACGCCGCAAATTTGGGTTGAGCTATCGCAAAAGTACCTGACCGACGCGCTGGGCGAAGACTGGCAGGACGAATACTACATTTGGGATTGCGCAGCCGGTACCGGTAACCTGCTCGCAGGGCTTACCAACAAATATAACATTTGGGCATCTACCCTCGACCAACAGGATGTGGAAGTGATGCACGACCGCATCAACAACGGAGCAAACCTGCTCCACGACCATGTGTTTCAATTCGATTTTCTCAACGACGATTTCTCGAAACTGCCGCTTCCTTTGCAGCAAATTATAAACGATCCCGAAAAACGGAAGAAACTCGTCATTTATATCAATCCGCCGTATGCGGAAGCTGCAAGCACGGCAACCATAACTGGTCATAAGGAAAACAAGAAAGACGTTGCCGTATTAACTGAAATGTATAAAAAGTATCAGAGCAAAATTGGAATTGCTGGAAGAGAACTTTACGTGCAATTTTTGACGAGAATCTATTGCGAAATATCTGGAGCTATAGTTGCTAATTTTTCTAAATTAAAAACGCTACAAGCCCCAAATTTTACAGAGTTCAGAAGTTTGTACAAAGCAAAACTTAAAAGTCTTTTTGTTGTTCCGGCAAGTACTTTTGATAATGTGAAAGGAAAATTCCCAATTGGCTTTTTTATCTGGGATACCGATGAAAATGAACATTTTAAAAGTATTGAAGCAGACGTATATGATGAAAATGGTAAAATGATTTCTACTAAAGCATTTTTTATTGATGAAGAAAAGAAATCTATTAATGATTGGTTAATTTTAACGCGAAATAAACCACATAATATAAATATTGGCTTTATTTCAGCCAAAGGAAATGACTTTCAAAACACAAATTTTGTTTTTATTATCAATGATAAAAGTCAATTGCCACATCCCAGAGGTACATGGATAACAGATGGTAATTTATTAGAAGTTGCGATTTATTTTTCTGTTCGTCATTGCATTGAACCTACTTGGCTCAACGATCGGGACCAATTTTTATACCCCAATGACGGTTGGGAAAGCGATACTGAGTTTCAAAACGATTGTTTGGCCTATACGCTTTTTCATAACCAAAATATTATTTCAAGCAGATTTGGCACAAATCATTGGATTCCGTTCACCGAAGTAGAAGTAAACGCAAGGGAGAAATTTGAAAGTCATTTTCTGACGGATTTCATAAAAGGGAAACCGAAACCGCCACATAAATCTCCTTTCACTTTATCAATTTTATTTGAACCCGAAGTATCGTATAATCGTGCACCCTTAAAATTTTCAACGGAAGCAACGGATGTATTTGACGCCGGCCGCGAACTTTGGAAATATTATCACCGGCAGCCAAACTGCAATGTCAATGCGTCGCTGTACGACATAAAGGAACATTTTCAAGGCAGAAACGACGCCGGAAAAATGAACAACAAAAGCACTGACGAAACCTACTTGAATCTGATTGGCAACTTAAGAGACGCACTGAAAAAGCTTGCCGAAAAAATGGAACCAAAAGTGTACGAATACGGATTTCTGAATAATTAACCATTTTTTCAGCAGGACGAAACAACGAAAGAAAAATCTATAAAAGGAACATTACAAAAAATTGGAAAATACTCTTAGATTCGATTTAAAAACATTTACTGATGAAAATAAAAATTGTCAACCTTTCGAAACATCCACTGCCATCCTACGCCACTTTACTTTCTGCCGGAATGGATTTGCGAGCCAATATCGACGAGCCGATAGTTTTAAAACCTTTGGAAAGGAAACTGATTCCCACAGGACTTTTTATCGAGTTGCCGGAAGGATATGAAGCACAAATACGCCCACGCAGCGGACTGGCCATCAAACACGGCATTACGGTGCTCAATTCTCCGGGCACTATTGATGCCGACTATCGCGGCGAAATTTGCATTATTCTGATCAATCTTTCCAATGACGATTTTGTGATCAACGATGGCGAACGAATATGCCAAATGGTGATTGCTTCGCATGAACATGCTGAATGGGAAGAAGTCAAAATATTGAACGATACCGATCGGGGAAATGGCGGATTTGGACATACGGGACGATAAATTCCAAAAAAAAAGAAAATGTAGAAATTCTGAATTGAACCTACTATTATCCGAAAAGCAAAACAAGCAAAAACAATTTTTCATGCACAAAAAAAATTTTTTCTTTCCCATATTAATTTTTCTCTGTCTTCTGACAATTTCCTGCTCATCGACAAGGAAGTCAGTTACACAAGAGCAAAATATTCGGCCAAATAGACTGACACCCGAACAGCAAAGCCAGTTTGACTATTATTTTTACGAAGCACTACGTCTCAAAAATAATCAGCAACTCGATGAGGCGATGGAAACTTTTCTCTTTTGCCGACAGATCGATTCGCTGGACGCTGAAGTCCAATCACAACTGGGTGTGCTCTATGCAAATATCGGGCTGATTGACCCTGCGATGAAGGCATTGAAAAAATCTGTTGAATTGCAACCTGCCAACTGGTGGTACAGCATGACCCTGCTCAACATTTACTCCCAGCAGAAAAATTGGAAAGATGCTATTGCTTTGGCCAATGAGATTCAAAAAATTTATCCTGAAAAAGAAGAAATCTATTCTACGCTTGCTCAGTTGTACAAAGCCTCCGGCGACATCGACAAAGCCATTGATGCCTACAACCGGCTCGAAAACCTGACCGGCATAGAAGAGAGTATTTCGTTTGCAAAATTTAGCCTTTATGCGCAACAAAACAAAGTCAAAAAAGCAATAGCCGAAATCGACAGGTTGATCGAAAAATATCCGACCGAAAACCGCTACAAAGTTTTGCGAGGCGATATTTACCTTCAGCAGAACAACCCCGAACAGGCTTTTGCTATTTATGAACAAATATTAAAAGAAGAACCACAAAATCCTTTTGTCTATGTTTCTCTTTCGGAATATTACAAAAAAGTCAATCAGCCCGAAAAAGCTATGGAAGCTATCGTCAGTGCACTAAAAAACGAACAGTTGGATGTGGATACCAAAATAGAAATTCTGGGACAATACATTGATAACCTGATAAAAGACAAAGAAAAACTCGACGAAACGGAAGCACTTTTCAAACTTTTGGTCGACAGATATCCGCTGGAAGAACAGGTTCACGGTTACTACGCCATGTTTCTAAAATATAGGGAACGTATTCCTGAAGCCATATCGGAATTGGAAACCATGCTGAATATCAATCCAAAAAACGAAGCCACATGGATGCAATTGATTCAATTGTACTGGGAAGATAAAAAATTTGATGAGGTACTCAAAACTTCCGAACGGGCCATCGAAATTTTGCCCGAAGTACCCATGTTATATTTTTATCAGGCACTCGCTCACTATCAGTTGAACAATTATCAGGCTGCGCTGCAAAGTTTGCGCAAAACGCTCCTGTTCACAAAAGATGAGCAAAAAGCCATGAAAAGTGATGTGTATGCACAATTGGGCGATATTTATTCCAAAATCGGTCAAAAAGATTCGGCATTTATTGCTTACGAAGAATCGCTGAAAGCCAATCCCGAGAATATCTACGTGATGAATAATTATGCGTACTATCTGTCGCTGGAAAAGAAAGATTTGAAAAAAGCCGAAAGGATGAGTGCCAAAACAGTGGAAAAAGAACCCAACAATGCCACTTTTCTCGATACTTATGCATGGATTTTGTACCAGGAAGGAAATTATTCGCTGGCAAAATTCTACATTGAACGCGCGATCGACAACTTGAAAGATGAGCAGGACAGCGGCGTAATCTACGAACATTACGGCGACATACTCTGGATGTACGGAGGAAATGATGAAAAAGCGCTGGAAATGTGGAAAAAATCCTACGAACTGGGCAATAAAAGCGAAGAATTAAAACAAAAAATTGAAAACAAAGGTTTCGATCGTCAAAACAAATAACGAAATTTGCAAAAAAAATTTCTTACTTCCAAAAGTAACAAACCTATGAAAAAACGGATAAGCATTTTCCTGATGATATTGGTATTGTTCAGTTCCTGCAAAACAAAAAAGCAGGTTCAACAACCTACCTATTTCCCTCAAAAGCTGACCACCGAAAAGGTTATCGAGCAGCTGAATACATTGGACAATATCCAGACTGCCGAAATCAAAAAAATGAGCATTTATCTGAAAATGAACGATCGGGAATTTAACGTAACTTCTTCAATGACGATGAAAAAAGATTCCGCCATCAATATTTCCATTCAGCCTTTTTTCGGCATGGAGCTTTTCAAAGTTGAGTTGACTCCCGATAAAATAACACTTTACGACAAAATCAATCAAACTTATTATACGGCCGATTATCTATTCATTGCCAATCATCTGGGATTTCCGATAAACTTTTTCGATTTGCAGGCCATGCTGACCGACCGATATTTTTGCCTTTCTACAGAAACAGAAAAAAGTTGTCAGCTCCTGTCAATCACTACCGAAGTAATCAATTTCGGATTTGAAAATGAGCTTTTGAAACAGCAAATGGAAATATTGCCCGATTTTAGAATCAAAAAAGTTACGTTGAAAGATAAAATACATGATGTTGAACTCGAGTCCAACTATGAAAATTTCGATGTGGTGGATGGCGTCATTTTTCCGCGAAAAATTTCCATTGTTTCGAGAGGCTCAAAAAGCAAAAACACTTCCAGCGTATCCATTGAGAAAGTAAAATTTAACCAACCGGTTGAATTTAAACCAATCGATATCAGACGTTTCAAAAGAGGCTCATTCGACCAGCTGTTCAAAAAATAATTAATCCATTTCAATAAATTGACTATCAATTTTTATAAAATGTTTCGTACTTATCTAATTCAGTTTTTGCTGTTAATTGTTTTTGCCTGCTCAGGAATCCAACTTTCTGCACAGAATGTCAAACAATTGGAAGAAGAGCGCAAACAAACACTGCAAAAACTCGAAACTACCAGCAAAATGCTGAATGAAACAAAAAAATCGCAGAAAAGCTCGTTGAATAAACTCTCCTTGATCAACAAAAATATCAACGAACGGACTCATCTGATTAAAACAATGACTACGGAAATTTCGCAGCTGGACGTAGAAATGCAGTCTTTAAACCAGGAAGTGAAGCAGTTGGAAAGACGATTGGAAAATCTAAAAAAAGATTATGCAAAACTGGTGCAGGAAGCATATATTAACCGTAGTATTTATTCCAAAATCATGTTTGTACTCTCAGCTGAAAATTTCGACCAGTCGGTAAGACGACTCCGCTACCTGAAAGAATATAGCGACTATCGAAAGCAACAAGTTGCCGAAATAGAAAAAGTTAAAGCCCAAATTGAACAAAAAAACGACAGCATATCCAAACACAAAAGTAAGCTTACTCAAGTGGTGAAACAAAAGGAAGTTGAAACCAATAAACTTTCACAAGAGCAAAAAAAGGAAAAAATTGTGCTTACCGATCTTCAAAAAAAAGAAAAAAATCTGCGTAAGGAGCTTAATGCACAACAAAAGAAAGCCAACGAACTGAACAAAAGAATAGAATATCTTATTGCCGAAGAAATTCGAAAAGCTGAGGCCAAAAGAGCTGCCGAAGCTGAATTAAGACAAAAAACGGAAAAAGGTAAACCCTCAACCAAAACCCAAAAAAAATCGACAACACCGCCACAAGTTTCGACCCTTACGAAAGAAGAAGCTTTACTGTCAAATAATTTTGAAAAAAATGCGGGACGGCTTCCCTGGCCTGTCAGCAACGGATACATCAGCGGACATTTTGGTATTCAGGAACATCCGGTTTTAAAACACGTAACTACCAATAACAAGGGAATCTACATTCAAACTCCAGCCAACAGCACCGCAAGAGCAGTATTTGACGGGGTAGTAACACAACGTTTCTCGGTGCCCGGAAGCAACAATGCCGTTATTATTCAACACGGCGAATATCGTACGGTTTACGCCAATTTAACGGATATTTATGTCAGAATCGGAGATAAAGTATCTACCAAACAACCGGTAGGAAAAATTTTTACCGACAGCGAAAAAGACAACAAAACCGAACTTTATTTCCAATTGTGGAAAAACCGGACACTTTTAAATCCTGAATCATGGTTGGCACATTAATATCTGAAAAACAAAGTAAAAAAAACGGGAAAGCATTATTTAAGAAATAAAATTATACAATCAAAAAATCAATATTCAAAATATGGAAGAAACTGTTGAAAAAGAAGTGTTGACAGAATATGGCGACAGCAATATCATTACGTTGGAAGGGTTGGAACATATCCGTCGCCGTCCCGGCATGTACATAGGAAAACTTGGAGACGGCTCACATGCCGACGATGGAATTTATGTTCTGCTGAAGGAAGTAATGGACAATTGCATCGATGAATTCCGTATGGAAGCGGGAAAAACAATCGAAGTTCAGATCGAAAAAGATGTGGTACAGGTTCGTGATTACGGTCGAGGTATTCCGTTGGGAAAAATGATAGAAGCGGTTTCGATAATGAACACCGGCGGAAAATATGACTCCAAAGCCTTTAAAAAATCAGTTGGTTTAAACGGAGTTGGAACGAAAGCAGTAAATGCCCTTTCAGAAAAATTTATCGCACAAAGTTTTCGAGAAGGACAAACCAGAAAAGCTACATTTGAAAAAGGAAAACTTACTTTCGATAGCGGTATCGTTGAATCGGATGCCGAACGTGGCACATTGATTACCTTCACACCCGACCACGAAATGTTCGACGGATACGAATACCGTGAAGAAGTGGTGGAAACCATGCTTCGAAATTATGTTTATCTAAATACGGGACTTACCATTGTTTACAACGGAAAAAAAATTACTTCCCGCAACGGTTTGACCGACTTGCTGAACGAAAACATGACTGTGCCGCCTCTTTATCCTATCATTCATCTGAAAGGAGAAGATATTGAGGTTGCTTTTACCCATTGCGACCAATATGGAGAAGAATATTATTCGTTTGTCAACGGACAACACACCACACAAGGTGGAACCCATCAAAGCGCTTTTCGCGAAGCGGTAGCAAAAACCATCAAGGAATTTTATTCCAAAAACATGGAATATACTGACATTCGCAACGGAATAGTGGCTGCTATTGCCGTCAACATAGAAGAACCGGTTTTTGAATCTCAAACCAAAACCAAACTCGGTTCGCGCGACATTGCCCCGGGAGGAATATCTGTCAACAAATTTATTTCCGATTTCATTAAAACTGAATTGGACAATTACCTCCATCGCAACCTTGAGACAGCCGAAATATTGCTGCAAAAAATTCAGGATTCTGAAAAAGAACGAAAAGCCATAGCCGGCGTTACGAAACTGGCACGCGAACGCTCAAAGAAAGTGAGCCTGCATAATAAAAAATTGCGCGACTGCCGCGTTCATTACAATGAATCGAAACCCGGTTCCGAAGAATCGTCTATTTTCATCACCGAAGGCGATTCCGCAAGCGGCTCTATTACAAAAAGCCGTGATGTCAACACGCAGGCTGTTTTCAGTCTTCGCGGTAAACCACTGAACAGTTTCGGGTTAACCAAAAAAGTGGTGTACGAAAACGAGGAATTCAACCTCTTGCAGGCTGCTCTCAACATAGAAGACGGCATAGAAGGACTTCGTTACAACAAAATCATTGTTGCCACCGATGCCGATGTTGACGGCATGCACATTCGCTTGCTGCTTATTACTTTTTTCCTTCAGTTTTTTCCCGAACTGATTAAAAAAGGGCACGTTTACATTCTACAAACACCGCTTTTCAGGGTTCGGAACAAAAAAGAAAAAATTTACTGTTATTCGGAAGAAGAAAAAATTGCAGCCGTTAAACGATTGGGAGCTACTGCCGAAATTACGCGCTTTAAGGGCTTGGGTGAAATCTCGCCCGACGAATTTAAAAATTTTATTGGTAAAGACATGCGTTTGGAACAAGTTTCGTTGCGTAAGGAAGATGCAGTTTCGGAATTGCTCGAATTTTATATGGGAAAAAATACCAGCGAACGCCAAAATTTTATCATTGAAAATCTGGTCATTGAAGAAGATAAGGTTGAAGAAGAATTGGTAGCAGAATAATTTTCAGAAGATAGTATGGAGTTGTAGAGTTTGGAATTTGCTTTTATAGAAAAGTTGAAGACTCGCCGCAGAGCAAATGTGGAATAAAAACTCTGAAGTTCTTTTTTTCTTTAAAAGAAATTTAACTGCTGTAAAAGCTGAATAATTTATTTCGTTATGGCTGAATTTCATTGGTACAGCATACTATTTGGTTGACAATGGAAAACATAAAAACAGAAGGAATTAAATATGCCGGTTCCAAATTAAAACTTATTCCCTGCATTCTTCAGATTCTTTCCGAACTGAAGGGAGTAAATCGGGTTTTGGATGGCTTTAGCGGAACAACGCGCGTATCGCAGGCTTTTGCTCAAAAAGGTTATGCCACAACATCGAACGACATTTCTGTGTGGTCGGAAGTTTTCGCTACCTGCTACCTGACTTCGCAAGCATCCGATAAATATTATCAGGAAATCATTGATTATCTGAATAGTTTGAAAGGATTTGATGGTTGGTTCACACTACATTATGGCAGTGAAGATGCAAGTGCCAAACGACCATTTCAGACAAAAAATACAAAAAAGCTGGATGCCATTCGTGAAGAAATTGACCGGCTGAAACTGAACTGGGAAGACAAATGTGTTTTACTCACAAGTCTGATTCTGGCATTGGACAAAGTGGACAACACGTTGGGACATTATGTTTCCTATCTCTCGGAATGGTCGCCACGCTCCCATCACGATTTGAAATTAGTACTTCCTGCCCGTTTCCCGACAAGTAATAAAAATCTCGTCCTGCGTCAGGATATTTTTCAAACCATAGCCGAAAATCAATTCGATTTTGCATATTTTGATCCACCTTATGGTTCGAACAACGAAAAAATGCCGCCCAGCAGAATTCGTTATGCTTCCTATTATCACATTTGGACAACCGTTATATTGAACGATCAACCGACATTGTTTGGCAAGGCAAATCGGCGTGAAGATTCAAGAGATATGACCACTTCGTCTGTTTTTGAAGAATACAGAAAAAATGAAAACGGACATTATTTGGCTATGGAAGCTTTGAAAAAACTGATAGAAAAAACCCATGCTCATTACATTTTGCTCTCGTACAGCTCAGGCGGAAGGGCCGGAAAAGAACAGTTGATAGATATTATCTCCTCTGCAGGAAAATTGCTGAAATCTTTGGAAATAGACTATCGGAAAAATGTTATGGCAAACATGCGTTGGACAAACGAATGGATTCGAGAGGACAACCGACATTATGAATATTTATTTTTACTGGAGAAAATTTGAAAAAATTTTCACGAGAACAAGAAAAAAATGAAGTGTAGTTTGATAAACTCCTTAAATCGTTTGATTATTGAAAAAACTTGGGTATTATTGGAATAAAAATATTGTCAGTCATGAAAAAGAAAAAAATTGCCGTTTTAACCGGAGCAGGGATGAGTGCCGAAAGTGGACTTTCGACTTTCAGAGATGCCGGTGGACTTTGGGAACAACACAGAGTGGAAGACGTGGCTACTCCCGAAGGATTTATGCGAAACCCCGAAATGGTTCTGAGTTTTTACAACGAACGCCGCAAACAGCTACTGGCAGCAAAACCCAATGAAGGACACAATGCTTTGGCAGATCTGGAAAAAGATTTTGAGGTGCACATAATTACGCAAAATGTCGACAATTTACACGAAAGAGCAGGCAGCAGCCATGTAATTCATTTGCACGGAGAATTAATGAAAGTCCGTTCTACCGGACCGGGTCAGGAAGTTTATGAATTAAATCCCAGTCATCCGGAAATTCACGTAGGCGATAAATGCCCGAAAGGTTACCAATTGCGACCGCACATTGTATGGTTTGGAGAACCTGTGCCGGAAATAGAAAAAGCTATTGAAATTGTCGCAGAAGCTGATATTTTTGTCATCATTGGTACATCAATGCAAGTGTATCCGGCAGCTGGCTTGATTCATTATGTAAAACCGGGCACACCGATATTTTTAATCGACCCAAAAGAAGTGAACATTTCTTCGCATGACGTAACCGTCATAAAAAAGGGCGCCAGTGAAGGGACTAAGGAATTGGTGGAAATGTTGAAAAAGTTGAAATAAGAAGATTCAGCGATAAGTAAATATTTACAACTCTTTCTCTATCAAAATATCCCTTTAATACTGCTTGAAATGAAAGTTTCGTCGGAAGAAAATTTTTGAGAAAAATGAGAAATAAATACCTAAGACTTGCAAGCAAAGTTTTAATGTTTTGTCGATTTATTTTTCATCAATAACATATTCCAAAATATCACCCGGTTGGCAATCCAATGCTTTACAAATAGCTTCCAACGTACTGAAACGAATGGCTTTTGCTTTATTTGTCTTTAAAATAGAAAGGTTGGAAAGTGTAATGTCCACTTTTTCGGATAGCTCATTGAGCGAGATTTTGCGCTTTGCCATCATCACGTCCAAGTTCACAATAATTGACATAATTTAGATGGTTAAGTCATTTTCATTTTTCATATCGACAGCATTTTGCAAAATTTTTTCCAGTACTGCCACGGCAGTAGCCACTGCAACAAATATAAAAGTAGTTACAATACACATTGCAAGAAAACCGGCGGGATCGTCTCCCTTATCATGAAATATTTTTATGTAAATTCCGGCTGCTGCAACTAAAATGCTCAAAATGACTGCACAATATTTTATACTTCTTAAAGTTTTTACCGAGTTTGGGGAGAACAATTTATTCTGTCGAATATTTCCAAGTAATTTGAATGTTTTGAATAATGCTACAAAAAAAGCAATTGAAGTTGCATATCCGTATAAAATGAATGGGTCAAAGTAAACGCGAAACAGATTTAAATGCTGTGCTCTTCCTTCGGTCAACGGGAATCGAATTAAAACGATAAGTGCAACTATTCCGATTAGCACGACGACTGCCTGAAGAAATACGATTGAAATTCTTTTCATAATGATTTTACGGATTTACTTTATGTCGCAAAGATAATTAAAAATTATCGATAAACAATAAATAATTATCATTATTCATAAAATATCTATTATCTCCAATCATTCCTCGAAGAACTCTTCTCTTACAGCTTTCTTGGAATTTTCTCAAAAATACTCTAAAATCGCGCGAAGAAACTCAATTAAATGAGTGAAATCTTTCCATTCCAACCAACGAGTCATTTTTTTGGGAGTTTATAATTACCAAATTATATGTTAATTATGAACTCAAAAGCTTCAAAAAAATTGATTCCTTCAATACAATTTATGCCAAAATTTTACTAATTTCGCGTCCCGAAAATTAATGGTTATTTTTTCAAAACAAACTATATTTTATATGAGATCTTTCTATACGATAACGTTATTGATCTGTTCCAATATTTTTATGACATTTGCCTGGTACGGACACTTAAAGTTATCCGAATTTTCTTGGTTCAGTAAATTGCCGCTGATTGGCATTATTCTTTTAAGTTGGGGAATTGCCCTGTTCGAATACTGTTTCCAAGTACCGGCCAACAGAATGGGATTTCAGGGAAACGGAGGTTCTTTCTCCCTTGTACAACTCAAAGTCATTCAGGAAGTTATTACTTTGATTGTATTCACTTTGTTTTCCTACTTTGTTTTCAACGCACAGTTAAAATTAAATCATCTTATCGGATTTGTTTTTCTGATATTGGCCGTATATTTCATTTTCAAAGGTTGAAAAACGAAAAATCACTTCACCACTATTTTTCAAAATGTGGGTAATTCAGCTTCTATATCGGAAAAAATAATTGCAGATTACAGCCATTTTTTTCTTTTGAAAAATACCAAGACTCCTACCGTGAAGGTAATCATCAATAAAATGGAAAAAGGATACCCAAATTTCCAATCGAGCTCGGGCATGTATTTAAAGTTCATGCCATACATGCTTGCAATAAGCGTAGGTGGAAGGAATATAACGGAAACTACCGTGAAGATTTTAATAATGTTGTTTTGCTGCAAATTTACCAACCCGAGAAATGTATCCTGCAAATAATCCAGTCGATCGAAATCAAAACGGGTATATTCAAACAAAGAATTAATATCTTTCACAATGATATTAAGACGCGGGATCAAATCTTCGGGAAAGAAATTGCATTTCAGCATGTTTGAAACCACACGCTGCTTATCCACAATATTTTGTCTGATAATCATTACCTTTTCCTGTAATTCTTTTATTTGCAACAAAATGTCTTGATCGAGATCGGATTCCGTATTCAAATTCTTACTTAAATTGGTGATTTGGTCGGTAACATCTTCTATCATATCGGCATCGTATTCTACTCGCGTTTCAAAGAGAGAAACCATCACATGATAGCCTGAAGGAAAATTACTGGTATTGACAAAGATTTTTTTTACGGTTTCGTTAAAGGATTTCAGCTCGGCATTGCGAACCGAAACCAAAATTCCATTTTTTATGATAAACGAAACCGGCTGCATGGCATAATTGTCCTGCAAAAAATTGGAATTCGCCACAATGCTGTCATCGGTCTGAATGTAGCGGGAACTCATCTCAATTTCTTCAATTTCTTCATCCTCCTGAATGTAAATTTTAAGAAATTGCTCGAGTTCTGATTCTATATTTTCGGAAACATCATTCATGTCAATCCAAATAATATCTTTAAGGTTGATCTTTTTGAGCGTATCGATACTTTTGGAAATTTTCAGTTTCCCATCTTCGTGGTAAAAAATTCTTAATTCCGACATAATTTTGTTCCTTTCTTTTTTCTGCTGTTGCACGGCAGCAGTGGTGTTTATGTCCACCGGGTAAAACGATTTTTTTAGTTTCCCTTCAACGCTGAAGCAATTTTATTGGTCAGCGCTATAAAAGCTTTAACATCCAGTTGTTCCGGTCGCAAATCGAAAAGAGGTTCTGCATACATGGGATGGCTGGGAATGATCGATTTCAATGAATTACGCAACGTTTTTCTTCTTTGATTGAAAGCCGTTTTCACAACTCGCCTGAATAGTTGTTCGTCATAGTCCACTTCGGGATTTTCTTTGCGCTTGAGGCTGATGACAGCCGATTTGACTTTAGGAGGAGGGTAAAAAACAGTTTCGTCAACAGTGAAAAGATAGTTGATATCGTAATTTGCCTGCAGCAAAACACTTAGTATTCCGTACGTTTTATTGCCGGGTGGAGAAGCGAGCCGTTCAGCCACTTCTTTCTGAAGCATGCCCACAACAGAAGGAACTAAATCTTTGTTATCGAGAACTTTAAAGAAAATCTGACTGGAAATATTGTAGGGAAAATTTCCTATTATGCTGAAAGGATGAGAAAAAATCTGATTTAAGTCAAGTTGAAGAAAATCTTCTTCTAAAATTTGAAGCTGAGGGAAGTGTTGCTGCAGGTAAACAACCGATTCGTGGTCAATTTCTACAACTTTAAGATCAATTTGTGGCTGCTGAAGCAAAAACTGAGTAAGCATACCCATGCCCGGCCCTATTTCCAATACTGAAGCAGGACTGCCGACGGGTAAACTGCCGGCTATACGACGGGCAACATCCATGCTTTTCAGGAAATGTTGACCCAAGTATTTTTTTGGTCTTACTAAAGTCATTACTGTGATAATCGTCAGACATATCGGTATTTAACTGAATAAATAAAAATGAGAAAAACTAAAAAATGGAATTTAAATTAATTCGTATCTTTGTAGAAATTTTTTCGCCACAAAATTAATCAAAAATTGTTTGATAATTTTATTTATAAAAAAAAATTGCCCGAATTGAACATTTAATTGTTGTTAATGAGAAAGTTTTTTCGAAACTTGGGAAATTCGATTACAAGATTAATCGATTTTTTTTACCCGCCTTTCCGTAAATTCATGCCGTTACAGTTTTTTCGCTATGGAGTGTCAGGAGCTGCGAACATGGTTTTCGACTGGGTTTTGTATTTTGTAGTTTACAATTTCGTACTTCGCCATCAAATGCTTCACTTGGGTTTTATAACCATGAGTTCGCATATTGCGGCACTTGCTCTGACATTTCCTGTTTCGTTCATGACGGGTTTCCTTTTGCAAAAATACGTAACTTTTTCTGCTTCCTATCTGCGAGGTCATGTTCAGCTTCGCCGGTATTTGTTGGTCGTCATCATAAATCTGGGACTGAATTATGCCGGTTTGAAGTTTTTTGTCGAAATTGCCCATTTCTACCCAACTCCTTCTAAAATGCTCATCACAATCATAACAACACTTTTCAGTTATTTTGCGCAGAAGAAATTCACTTTCAAAACCGCTTCTCTGTCTTTGAACAAAGAGTCGAATCATTAAAACAACATTTTCTTGTTTCAACCTATCAAAAACATGGCTATATCCACTAAAATGGAAACCGACAAATCCAAGCGATGGAACATTTTCAAGTGGAGTTGCCTGACGGCAGCATTCCTTTTTTTGGGTTACCGGCTGATTTGCTTTCAACATTACGGGCAACTGCTTTCTCAATTCAAAGAAATATCATTTTGGAAAACTTGGTATTTGTGGGGTGTAATTTTGTTGTTGCCTGCCAATTGGCTATTGGAATCGGTGAAATGGCAACGGTTAGTGAGAAATTCGGAAAAAATAAATATGGCTTTGGCTTTTCAGAGTGTTATGGCTGGATTTCTTACTGCCTTTTTTACCCCGAATCGTGTGGGAGAACTGGCCGGCAGAATTGCTTTCCTGCAGCCCGAAAACAGGAAAGCAGGAGTAATATTAAGTTTTGTTAACAGTATTACTCAAAACATCATTATGGCTGTTTGCGGTATTCCGGCGGCCATTTTATTTTTTTTGAGTAACAAAAACTCTGAATTTGCAGGAGAGAATAATTTTTTCGGATATTTTTTGATGGTTTGTGGAATTTTGTTGTTATTGAGTGGAATTTATTTTTCTCTACCGCGATTGGTTGGGCGAATAAAACAAAAAAAGTTGTCAGCAAAATGGATAAATTTTATTGCTTGTCTGGCCGATTATTCTTTTGCCGATTTATTAAAAATTTTGCTGCTTTCTTTTTTGAGATATTTGGTTTTCTCTTTTCAGTTTTATCTGATGTTGCGATTTTTTGACGTAGAAATCAACGGTTTGGCTGCGGCAATAGCTATTCCTACTACTTACTTGTTTGTAACTTTTACTCCTTCAATGGCTTTTTCAGAAGCTGCCATCCGAAGCTCCTATTCGGTTTTGGTTATCGGCGCCTTCTCAGGTCAAACGGTTCAAATTATTCTGGCAAGTACTTTTATATGGGTCATTAATTTTGTAATTCCCATGTTTGTCGGGTCTTTCGTAATGATGCAAACGCATCCGCTGACATCGAACAAATAAATTTTTACGTCATTTTTTCTCGAGTTCCAAATCTATTCTTCCCAGATAAAGTCCGCTTTTCCCCATCTGTGCCAATACAACAGGTTTACCGGCTGCATTTTTTAAGTTGGTTTGAGTAATAATTTGATGAGAATGACCTCCAATCATCACATCAATATACCTGGTTTTGCGTATTATATCGTAGTCGGTCAGGGTTTGCTTCAGCGTGTCAGCACCCAAATGCGACAGGCAAATAATTAAATCGCACTTTTCGCTTCTTTTTAAAAAGTTGGAGATATTGATAGCCGTTTCCACAGGATCGTTGTAATTCATTTTCTTGTAGTTATTCCTGAAAATCAGACCTTTTGGATTGACATTCAAAGCCATTACTCCGATTTTCAAACCGGCTTTGCGAATAATGAGGTAAGGTTTTACCAAAGTTGCCATAGCAGTGCTGTCCATCTGATAATTGGAAGTTAATATGGGAAATTGAGCGTTTTTCAACACAGTTGCCATAGTGTCCAACCCATTGTCGAATTCGTGATTTCCCAAAGTTACAGCATCGTATTTCATTTTGTTCATCCCATCCACCTCTATTCTGCCATTGTAAAAATTAAAATAAGGCGTTCCTTGCCAAAAATCGCCGGCATCGAACAACAACACATTTTTATTTTGTTGCCGGATTTGTTCAATTATTCCCATTCGACGAGCATAACCGCCTTTATCGGAAACAGGAAGATTTGATTTTTCCGTTGGCTCTATCTGACTGTGGGTGTCGTTTGTGTGGAGAATGGTCAACTTTATTCTTTCTCCTCCATAAAGAATACTGTTGAAAGCCAGCAAAAAAACAAGAATCGCAGTATTTTGGATAGTTTTCATAAAAAATAGTTTTTAGTTTTCCATACTTATTCTGCCATCAATTTTGGATTGTATAACATGTCCCTTCAAAGTTTCATTCCGGATGAAATCGATAAGGACATTCCGAAGTTTTAATCCGGTACCTGAAATTTTTTCATATTCTGATAAAGCCGTCATTTGGTCGTTCCCTTCTGCGAGATAATCACTGGTAGCTACGGTATAAATTTTTTCCGGGTCAATCGGATTTGTACCGACCAGAATTTTGGTGGCTTTGCCGTTTTTTATTTTCATCGAGATACCGGAAACTCCTTCTCCTCCCACAGAAGCAAAAAATTGGAAAAGTTGAATTAACTTATCTCCTCTGACCCAAAGAATTACCAACTCATTTTCAAAAGGCATTAATTCGTAGATATTGCGAATGGTAATATTACCGGCAGGAATTTCAGTTCGTAATCCGCCAAGATTTACCACAGACACATCTACCTCTTGATGTAAAAAATCCGAAGCTGCACGACGAAACACATCGGCACAAAAATTTGAAAGTGGACTTTCTGGTGTAAAACTTCTCATATTTTCTGCTGAATAGCCAATTACAACAGCCATTTCAGCATCAATTCTCTCTTTCACCGGTTGAAGAGCAGCCTCATATTCTTTGTCGGCAAACTTTTCAGTAGTACTGTCGATAGGTATTTTTACTGATGTTGCTTCCACTACCTGCCACGTTTTGTGGGCGCATGAAGTTAAAATACAGGAAATGAGTAGAAAATATAAATATTTCTTGGTTTGCATGAAATTATTTTTTGTGTTCAACATTTATTCCGTAAAATTACAAAAAATCGGATAAAAGAAAATTCTTTGATTTCAGGAAAAATATTCCTAACCGGTTTTCGGAGATCCAAATTTTTTGAGATAAAAAACCAAACAAAATTCGCAGAATAACAACTAATTTCCGATATTTGCACAATAAAAAAGGTCAAAAAAAATTTATAATGTTACAATACAAAGGTTTATTGATCGGCATTGCTGTTTTTCTGATGATTGGTATATTTCATCCGTTGGTTATCAAGGCAGAATATTATTGGGGAATCCGAAGCTGGTGGATATTTTTTATAGCAGGTTTGTTGAGTGCTGTCGCTTCTTTGTTGGTAATCAATGAAATTATTTCAATTTTGCTGGGCGTTCTTGCTTTCTCCTGTTTCTGGAGTATTCGCGAAATTTTTCAACAGAAACGGAGGGTGGAAAAAGGTTGGTTTCCCAAAAACCCCAAAAGGGAAAAATAATTTTAAAATTTACCCCTTTTCTGTTTGTAAAGCGTTTGTAAATACCATTTATTTATCTATTTTTGTGAGGTTAACTGTTGTTTGTTCTGCACAACAACGAAAAAACAAAAATTTCTTGAACCCTAAAAACATATCAAAATGTTGTACTACAAGCGGATATTGTTAAAACTGAGCGGAGAATCTTTGATGGGAGGAAAACAATACGGACTTGACGAAAACCGGCTGCAGGAATATGCGGTTCAAATTGCAGAAGTTGCAAAAATGGGAGTTCAAGTTGGGATAGTGATTGGTGGAGGAAATATTTTTCGGGGTTTGAATGGAACAAAAAAAGGCTTTGACCGCATTTTAGGCGACCAAATGGGAATGCTCGCCACCGTTATCAACAGTTTGGCTCTCCATTCGGCCTTGCAGGCAGAAGGAGCGATTTCGCACGTGCTCACCGCCATACGCATGGAACCGGTAGGAGAATATTACAGCAAACAAAAAGCCGTTTCATTTTTAGAAAAAGGTGAAATCGTCATCATTTCGGGGGGAACGGGGAATCCGTTTTTTACCACCGATACTGCTTCATCGCTTCGTGCCATAGAAATCGGTGCCGATATCATGCTCAAAGGCACGCGTGTAGATGGTGTTTATACCACCGATCCGGAAAAAAACAGTACTGCAGAAAAATTTGAAGAAATAACTTATGATGAAGTTTACCGGCGCAATTTGAAAGTAATGGATTTGACTGCCACAACGCTGTGCAAAGAAAACAATATGCCTATTTATGTTTTCAACATGGATGTACCCGGAAATTTAAAGAAAGTGTTGTTGGGAGAAAAAATCGGAACACTTGTAAAAAACTGAAAAGCACAAAATTAGTAGAAATAAATAAAAGAATTTGAGATAAGAAATAAAATTTTCGGAAGTAGAATCTTAAAAAATTAACATTATGGACTTACAAGATGTAAAACCAATTCTGAATGAAGCAAAAGAAAGTATGGAAACCACCATACAATTTTTGGAAAATACTTTAGCCCATATTCGGGCAGGGAAGGCAAATCCCCGCATTCTCGATGCAGTTCGCGTGGATTATTATGGCGTACATGTACCTATTGCCAATGTTGCTTCCATCACTACTCCCGATGCCAAAACAATCATGATTCAACCTTGGGAAAAAGCCATGATGAAGCCTATAGAAAAGGCAATTTTAAACTCCGATTTGGGAATAAACCCTACCGATAATGGTGAAGCCATTCGGCTATCCATGCCACCACTGACCGAAGAAAGACGCAAACAGCTGGTTAAACAGGCACGCATGGAAGTTGAAGAAGCCCGTATCCGAGTTAGAAATGCACGTCGGGATGCCATTGAACATATCAAAAAAATGATTAAGGAAGGACTTCCCGAAGACGTTGAAAAAGATGCAGAAGAGCAAGTTCAAAAGCTTCACGATCAATATATTAAAAAGATTGATGAGATGCTTGCTCTCAAAGAAAAAGAGATTATGACCGTATAAAATAGTATCACCTTCAATGGATTTATTATTGATAAAACTTGCTTTCGATATAACCTCGGATCAAGTTTTATCAATCTTTTTATGAAATTTCAATGTCGTAATTCCAAATCTCAAAAAAAAGGTTGTTAAAATAAATTTGAAGTGAACATGTAATGTTGGGCACCGTCGTAAAAAGCACCGGCAGTTGGTATCTGGTTGAAACCGAAGAAAAAGAACAGGTAGAATGTAAAATTAAAGGGAATTTTCGTTTAAAAGGGATTCGAAGTACCAATCCTATTGCTGTGGGTGACCGTGTGGAATTTGAAAAAAACGAAGATGGAATAGGCCTGATTAACAGAATATGCGACAGAAAAAATTATATTATTCGTCGATCGTCCAATTTATCCAAAGAATTCAGCATCCTGGCCGCAAACCTCGATGTAGCTGCTCTGGTCATTACGTTAAATTATCCCGAAACTTCTACCGTTTTTATTGACCGTTTTTTGGCAGTAACCGAAGCGTATAATGTTCCTGCTTGTCTGATAATCAACAAAACGGATCTCTACGGAGAAGAGGATGCAGAGTATTTGGAAGCAATTGTTTATCTTTACGGAAACATTGGATATCCCGTCTTTAAAACCTCTACCTTAACAGGTGAAAATCTTTCGGCAATAAAAGAATTTTTTACCGGTAAAACAGTACTTTTGGCAGGCAATTCGGGAGTTGGAAAATCTTCATTGCTCAATGCCCTATCGCCTGAAGCTTCGGCCAAAACAGCCGATATTTCTTTTTATCATAACAAGGGGATGCATACTACCACTTATTCGGAAATGTATCGATTACCTGATGGAGGTTATATTATTGACACACCGGGTATCAAGGGATTTGGCTTGATCGACATGAAAGAATCGGAAGTAGATCATTATTTTAAGGAGATTTTTAAAATTTCTTCACAATGCAAGTACGATAACTGCCTGCATATACAGGAACCGGAATGCGCTGTAAGAGAAGCTGTTGAAAAGGGGGAAATCAGCTGGTCGCGCTATCAAAGCTATTTAAGTGTTTTGGAAGATTGCCATGCCGAAAAATACAGGAAAGATGAATATCATTAATTTCTGTTGATTTTGAATGGATTTTCTCTATAAAATTTAAAAAAATTGATTAATTTTACTGCATTCGATTATAAAAGTTAGAGAATAAATCATTTTTGTTTTCTAATATCATGAAATTCAATTAATTATATTAAATGAAGCGGAAATATACTTTTGTCCTGACACTATTAGTAATTATATTAAATTCAGCATTTCTACATGCAACCCATTTTCAAAATATTCCTTACTCTCCAATTCTGGTTAATAAAAGTACAGTTTTTTTAATCAACCAACAATCGCTTGACGATACCTTTACGGCAACTATTTCTACCAATAAAACGGCTGTATGTATTAATTCAAGCTCCCCGGTTATAACTTTTTCTGCTTCCAATGGTACAGCTCCTTTTATTTTCACTTACAAAATTAATAATGCTACCGCTCAAACCATATCAACAAGTGCCGGCAGCAATTCCGTAACATTGAATGTACCAACCAATACTGCAGGTACTTTTACATACAGTTTATTGAGTGTAACAGATGCTCTGGGCACAAATCAAGATATTATCGATCAACAGGTATCCATTTTCATAGGCAGTATCCCTTCAGTCGATTTTACATTTTCTGATGAAAATTGCTCAGGAAAAAACATATTGTTTACGCCAAATATATCTCCCAAAGGGGTGGATTATTCCTTTAAATGGGAATTCGGGGACAATACAACGTCAACAGACAGTGTAGTTTACCATCAATTTACTTCAGCGGTTGGCAACTCAACACAAAGCTTCACTGTAAAACTTACTGTTACGAACAATCAAACCTCCTGCAGCAATTCAAAAGAAAAAACCATTACATTGGTTCAGCATCCTGACCCAAAGATAAATTCATCCCAAGAAAGTGATACTTTGAATAATCAAGTTACTTTTAGATCTTGCAGCAAAGTTGCCACTGAATTTGTTTTTACCAATCCAAATGCAGGTAATAGCGACATTATCAGCTATACTATTGATTGGGGTGATGGCTCTACAGCTTTTACCGGCTCCACATGGTCAATGCTGAAACACACCTATAACATAGGAATGACCACATTGAAATATACTGTTCAAGGAAAAAATGGCTGTTCTGTAACCAAAGAGTACAAAATATTTGTTGGAACCAATCCTGGAGGAGGAATCGTTAATCCTGGTAATACAGATATTTGTGTAAACAATGAGTTATCCTTCCCTGTTTTTGGAATTCAGAACAATCCACCGGGAACGATTTATACCATTACATTCAATGATGGATCAAATCCAATCGTATACTATGATACTCCTCCATCCGAAATTAAACATATGTTTACAAAAGGTTCATGCGGAACAGACAGTTATGATGGAAAAAATAATTATCCAAACTCTTTCATGGCCGTAATGAATATAAGGAACCCATGCAGCAGCAGTGAAACATCTTCTGTCGTAGCACCAATCTATGTTTCCATTCCACCGGAAGCAAATTTTAATGCCAACAATTCTACTTGTGTAAACACCAATTTCTCGTTGCAAAATATATCTAAAGCAGGTTATGTTGTTTCAAATACCGGGTGTGTATCAGGCGATACATTTGTTTGGACTGTTTCTCCAATGCAAGGTGTTACGGTAGTAACCGGCTCATTGGGAGACACACTTGGTTTGAGCGAAGACCATTATAATTCCTGGATTTCTGGAAGTAATGATGTTACGCTGAAATTTTCAAATCCTGGATCTTATACAATTAAAATTAAAGTTGTGAATCGTTGTGGATCAAATTCAATGGAGAAAACTATTTGCGTAGAACCTGTTGTTAGTCCAGTTTTTTCTTTAAATACACAAAAAGGATGTGCTCCTCTGATAGTAAATGTTAATAATACTACTGACACCACCCAATTGTGTGCAGCACCAACTTATACATGGTCAATATCCTATAAAGCTTCGAATTGTGGAACAAAATCTTCTTATACATACATTGATAAAACATCCAACAAATCAAAAAATCCGCACATCACCTTTAATAATCCCGGCACTTATACATTAAAATTGTCTGTTACCACAAACTGCAAAACTCAAACTTTTAGTCAGGATATAATCGTAACTCAACCACCTATTGTTTCAATTGACGATATTCCCGATTTTTGCGGTAGCGCTGAAATAATCCCTACTGCAACAATTCAAACCTGTATCCCCACTACCGATTCAGTCAGTTATGAATGGAGCTTCCCCGGAGGAATACCTGCAAGTTCCACAGCCGCAAGTCCTGGAAAAATTACTTATTCATCTCCGGGAACCTACACCGTTTCATTAACAGTAAAAAATGATTGTGGAAGTACAGTTGCAACAAAGACATTCAAAGTAAATGTTATTCCTCAAATTACTAATACCGAATTAAATCAGTCCATTTGTTCAGGCGACAAATCTCAACCCGTTCCATTGACTTCCACTGTTCAGGGAACCACTTTTTCGTGGACAGCAAAAGCTTCTACAGGTATTACTGGATTTTCTTCAGGAACAGGCGATACCATTCCTGCACAAAAAATTTCTACAACCGCAAAGGTACCCGGAACTGTTACTTATTCCATTATTCCGAAACTTGAAAATTGCGTGGGAGACACTGTCAAATATGTAATTTATGTTTATCCTCGTCCCTATTTTACGAAACAACCTGCTTCAAATTCTCTTTGTAAAGATGGAGAAGCAAAACCTTTAATAGTTTCTTTCACCAAAGGAGAAGGATCTTATTCCATTCAATGGTACTCGAATAATGTAAAATCGACCTTAACGGGGAATCCTATCTCAGGAGCAGTGGACTCTGTTTATACACCTTCAACTTCTACGGTTGGAACAACTTATTATTATTGTGTTATAGAATTTTCTTCGGGCTATTGCAGAGAAATAACTTCAAATATAGCTACAATAACCATTAACCCTTCTCCTGAAATTACTCAACAACCGCTTGCGTCACAAATAATTTGTGTCGGAGGTAGTTTGCCTCAGCCACTCAAGGTAAAATACAGTGGTGGCGCTGGTCCATCCTATCAGTGGTATAGCAATAATGTAGATTCCAATATTGGAGGAACAGCTATCTCTGGCGCAAACGATTCTATATTTACGCCTCCTGTGTTTACTTCTACTGGAACTTTCTTCTATTATGTTATGATAACTTTTTCAGGCAGTAATTGTAACCTTGTTACAAGTGAAACGGCAAAGGTTGAAGTTATACCTGATCCGTCCATTGCGCAACAACCTTTAGCATCGCAAACTATTTGTCAAAATTCAATAGCAGAAAAACTAAGCGTAAAAGTTACCGGAGGAATTGGGAAATATGCCTATCAATGGTACCAAAACACCACAAATAGTAACAGTGGAGGGACAATAATTCCTAATGCAAATGACAGTATCTATATGCCATCCACAACAAATACCGGAACTTTATATTACTATTGTGAAATTACGCAGCCCAATGGGCCAGGATGCAATGCAGTCAGCAATACTTCGCAAGTAATTGTAAGAGAAGGTCCCGCTATTACTAAACAACCTTCATCGTTTGTGGTTTGTAAAAATGAAATTTCACCCAAGTTGGTGATTTCATGGAAAAATGGAGTAGGAATTCCTTCCTATCAATGGTTTTCGAATACGTTGAACTCGAATAGCGGTGGAACTTTAATCCCAACAGCAACTGATTCAGTTTATATGCCTTCTACTGCTGTTGTCGGAACAATTTATTATTATTGTGTTATTTCTTTTTCATCGGGAGGATGTTCCGAATTAGTTTCTAATCCGGCTAAAGTTACGGTTAATCAATTCCCTGTCATTTCAGATATTAACGTTTCAATTTGCAGTGGACAAAGTTTCAATATTATTCCTGAAAATTCCGGAAGTAACATCGTTCCGACAGGTACAACTTATACATGGTCAATGCCGGCTATTTCTCCATCGAATTCAATTACTGGTGCAAGTGCCCAATCAAATCCTCAACCTCAAATAAGTCAAACTTTGACCAATATAACCACTTCTACCGCTATTGTAACCTATACGGTCAAACCTTCAGCCAACGGTTGTGATGGTGCAGAATTCAAAATTTCGGTTACCGTATATCCAGCAGCTCATATTGAAGCAAATGTTCACAACATTACGTGTAATGGAGCAAATGATGGAATGATAAGTCTGACAATAACAAGTGGTGTACCTTTTGCTACAGGCGATCCGTATAAAATAACATGGAACGGACCCAACGGATTCACTTCTCATAATGCAAATATTTCAAATTTATCGGCAGGTGATTATCAACTTCAAGTGTTGGATGCCGGAGGTTGTCCCTATCAAGCTACGTATTCAATTATAGAACCTGAAAAAATCAAGATTTCCGGAATAACTCAAAAAAATGTGAGTTGCTATGGCAATGCCGACGGTGAAATCAGCTTCAACGTAAGTGGAGGAACGGGAAATTACGTTTACTCATGGACAAAAGATGGAACACCGTTCACGGGCACCAATCATCTGACTGCACTTCAAGCAGGAACTTATGCCGTATCGGTTACTGACGGCAATGCGTGTGCTCCGCAATCGGAAGAATTTACAATTATTGAACCGCTACCCTTAACAATTTCTCTTTCCGACAAAAAGAATGTTCTTTGCTACGGAGATGCAACAGGGAGCATTGAAGTAGAAGTAACGGGTGGAACCAAAGCCGAAATAACTTCAGGTGAATATGATTATTACTATTCGTGGACAGGACCTGAAAATTATACCAGCAACAATAAAAATTTAACCAACCTTAAAGCGGGAGATTATTTTTTGACAGTGCGAGATGCTTCAAATTGTACTGTAACTTCTGACGCCTTTACAGTTACGCAACCGCAAGAACTGATTGTTTCGGCTACATCTACCGCTATTACTTGTTTTGGCGATGACAACGCTTCCATTACACTCAACGTTACGGGCGGGGTTGAACCCTATTCGGTTCAGTGGAGCAACTATGGAGAGGGAATGGTGCAGGAAAATCTTTCTCCCGGAACATACGATATAACAGTTACCGATAAAAATGGATGTCAAAAGTCATTACAGGTCATCATTCCCGAACCATTCCGATTCTCCGTAAAACCGGTGGTAAAACAAATAAGTTGTTATGGAGCCAATGATGGCAGTATAAAACTCAATTTTGTAGGAGGAATGCCACCCATTTCATTTGCTTGGGATGATGATCCAAATGCCGGAGTAGATAGGAACCAATTGAAACCGGGAGTTTATACGGTTCGCATTCATGATGCCCAACCTTGCGATATTATCCGCAGTTTTACCATAATAGAGCCACAACCGCTGGCTGTTTCGGCTCAAGTTAAGGATGCTACCGATTGCCAAAACGTAAATAGCGGTTCTATTCTGCTTGCAGTAACTGGAGGCAGACCGCCATATAAATACGAATGGTCAAACGGAATGATAACAAAAGACATCGAAAATATTCAGGCAGGAAATTATTCGGTTCAGATTACCGATTCTTCCGGATGTAATATAATGGAACAATATACCGTTCGCCGACAAGCACCTCTCAAAGTAAGTGTTGTAAGTCATATTGAATTTGATTGCAATACAAAAAACACTATACAGATTAACCAGGCAACAGTAAGTGGAGGAGTTCCACCCTACCAGATTTCGTGGTCAAGTGGAACGATTAGTGGCACAAACAATGAGATTATGACAACCGGTCAAAGCGGTTTGGCTTTTGTTTATGTTACTGATGCATTGCAATGCGAAATCACCTCATCAATTAACATTCAAATTCCGGAACAAGGTATCAGCTATCAGCTTCTCGACTGCAATCAACGATCCTATCAGTTTAACGCATTGATTCCCATAGAGAAAGCCGACTATACCTACGCTTGGGATTTTGGTGATGGCGGAGTTTCTGATATTAAAAATCCACAATATAATTTTTCAAAACCGGGTAATTACACGGTAAAATTAAAAGTCCAAAATTCAGAATGTTCGCTGTATTATGAAAAGACAATTTCTGTTGAAGCTCCTCCGGTGCTTTCACTCGATAAAGAACCCATATTCTGTATCGGTGATTCTCTGTTGCTTCATGTTTCAGGGGCAGACTATTATCGCTGGAATGATGGTTCTACAGCAGATAATTTATTAATCATTAAACCGGGAACGTATTCTGTTGAAGGAACTTCAAAAGCCGGATGCAGTTCTATTTTGACTTTCACGGCCAGTTATTTCGACTTATTCCATTATACCATACAAACCGATCAGGAAATGGTAACCGATCGCCAGCCAACGATAGAATTCTGGTCGGAAGACACATCCTATTCGCTTTATTCTTGGGATTTTGGAGATGGATACAAAACTCAGGGTAATCACGTTTCTCATACTTACATTATTTCAAGAGATGGGTATTATGAAGTTAAATTACAAGTGATCAACCCCAATGGTTGTCGGGAATATGCTACAAAACGAATTTGGATTGGAGCTCCAACTTTGCCCAATACCATTACGCCCAATGGAGATGGAAAAAACGATCTGTTGCTGAAAGGATTTCATATTCAGGTATTCAACAGAAACGGACTACTGCTGTTTGATGGCAGAGAAGGCTGGGATGCAACATACAAGGGAAAACCGGTGTCTGACGGAACATACTTTTACGTCTTAATGTATGCAACACCGGAAGGGTTGAAGTCTGCTTCAAATTTTGTTACAGTAATTCGCTAAATACATTTTCATGAAAAAAAGCTTTCTGATTCTGATTCTTTTCGCTGTTGGGATAATTACAGTGTACAGTCAGTCAAATATTCGAGTAAACAATTATTGGGACAACACCTACTACATCAATCCTGCTTCCATTCACGATCAGTATAATGGAGAAATAAGCATGGCCGCCAGAAATCAATGGATAAATTTTCCGGGCTCGCCCACGACATTTTTCGCGCATGGTACCGTTTTTCTTTCCGATTTTCATACGCAAGTTGGAATGAAGGCAATGGCCGATAAAATTGGTTACACCAATACCTATGATGTCGATTTTTCCTATGCTTACCAGTTAACTTTGAATCCTACATGGAATTTGAGTATGGGATTGACCGTTAATTATCAAGGATTGAACTACGACTTGAGTCAGGTCAATTTGACGAATGGTGATGACCCTTCAGCATACGAACATTTTAAATTTGAATCCAACTTTAATTCCAATCTGGGTGTAGAATTAAATAATAAATACTGGAAAATCGGGTTGGCAGGGCAAAATATTTTTTCACTCTTTTACTCTTTCAGCGAACTGTTCAATAACACCAATTTTTTATATGCCTCCTACAAACCCTATACTCGAAATTTTTTCAGTGTCGGCGGAGGAATGTGTTTGATTCAGTATGGAAACATGATGCAAGCAGAATTGAACTTTAATGGCTTCTTCAAAATGACCCCTGAAAACAATGCTTTTCAACTGGGTTTATTTTATCGGACATGGCACGAAGTTGGTGCACTTTTTGGCATTGACCTGACGAATTCCTTTCGCCTTTCCTACAGCTACGACTATAATGCAGGTGCAATCAGACGGAACTCTTACGGTACGCATGAGTTGATTTTGACTTATAAAATCAAGGGAGAACCCAAATGTGTCAATTGCTGGTATTGAAATTCGGCATTGTTAAACGTAGATTTTATTTATAAAAACAAGGAAATAACTCACGAATGAATTTTGCATTTTAAAATAATTCAGACTTTTCGGAGAAAAAAATACAGAAAAGATGAATATTTTTAATTTTGACTATCAATTTGTAGAAAAAATTTAGATAATTCAAATAAATTAAATACATTTGTAGAGAAAAATTTTTTAATTGTTTATTTCTGAGCTTAAAAATTAAGTTATGGCACAACATCAAATTGATAGATTGGATCGCAAAATTTTGCAATTGATTTCACAAGATGCCCGCATCCCTTTTCTCGAAGTTGCACGCGAATGTAATGTTTCGGGAGCAGCAATTCATCAGCGCATACAAAAACTTCGCAATCTTGGCATTATTAAGGGTTCTGAGTTTGTTATAGATACTTATAAGGTTGGATTTCAAACCTGCGCTTATATTGGGATTATTTTAAGCGACATTAAAATGTTTAAACCTGTGGTAGAGGAGTTGAAAAAAATTCCCGAAATTGTTGAATGCCATTATGCAACAGGAAAATATTCCATGTTTATAAAAATTTATGCAAAAGACAACCGACATTTATTACAGATTATTCTTGAAAAATTGACTCTTATACCCGGCGTGGCTCATACAGAAACTTTTCAGATTTCTCTGGACGAGATTTTTCGTCGCCAGCTTTTTGTTTTCGATACTGACAATGAAGAAGAAGATTTCGAGGAAGATGTATAATTTTTTTACAATACTTTTCATCATAAAAAAACCTCGTTTTCTGCGAGGTTTTTTTATTTGATACTGTTTTAACTTTATTCGTTTCTGGGCTTTTCTTCTTTGGGTGGACGCGGAAGAAGAGCTTTCCGTGACAGTTTGAATTTACCTGTTTTTTCATCAATATCGAGAAGTTTCACTTCTATCATATCACCTTCCTTGATACCGGTTTGTTCCATGCTTTCAGTACGTTTCCATTCAATCTCCGAAATATGCAGCAAACCTTCCTTACCGGGGAGAAATTCCACAAAAGCACCGTAGGACATAATGGATTTTACTTTTCCTATATAAGTTTCACCAACTTCAGGAATAGCAACTATTCCCTTAATTTTATTGATGGCAGCTTCAATTGAGTCCTTATTGGTAGCAGCAATTTCCACACGTCCCTGATCGCCAATTTCTTCAATTGTGATGGTAGCACCTGTTTCCAGCTGAATGTTTTGGATAATTTTTCCGCCCGGGCCAATAATTGCGCCAATCATTTCTTTTGGTACAAACATTACCACAATGCGCGGAACATGTGGTTTGAAGTCGGCACGCGGCTCTGAAATGGTCTCCAACATTTTGTTCAGGATATACAATCGTCCTTCTTTTGCCTGTCTCAGAGCTTTTTCCAAAATTTCGTACGAAAGTCCATCAACTTTAATATCCATTTGTGTGGCAGTAATACCATCTCTGGTGCCGGTAACCTTAAAGTCCATATCGCCCAAGTGATCTTCATCACCCAAAATATCGGAAAGCACTGCATAATTTTTTCCCTGATTTTCAGAAATCAGCCCCATAGCAATACCGGCAACAGGTTTTTTAATCTGTACTCCTGCATCCATCAATGCTAAAGTACCTGCACAAACCGTTGCCATAGAAGACGATCCGTTGGATTCCAAAATATCGGAAACAACCCGAATTACATAAGGATAATCATCCGGTAAAACATTCTTCAAAGCTCTCATGGCCAAGTTGCCATGTCCAATTTCCCGACGGCCAACACCCCGCGAAGCCCTTGCTTCACCTGTGGCAAAAGGTGGAAAATTGTAATGTAGCAGAAAACGTTCTTTCCCTTGTATTAAAGCTTCATCAATCAACTTTTCATCCATTTTGGTTCCCAGTGTTACGGTAGCCAATGCCTGAGTTTCACCTCGCGTAAAAATGGAAGAACCGTGCGTACCGGGCAAATAATCTACTTCCGACCAAATTGGACGGATTTCGGTAGTTTTACGTCCATCCAAACGCTTTCCTTCATCAAGGATAGCCCGACGCATGGCTTCTTTTTCTATGGCATGATAATATCTTTCGATCAGCGGTTTTTTTGCTTCGGCCGTTTCAGTATCCAACGATGCAATATATTCGTTCATAATGGCCTCAAAATGTTCGCTGCGCGAATGTTTGTCGGCATTTCCGGAAGCTGCCTCGGCATAAACCTTATCGTAGGTTTTTTCCCAAATGTCCTTTTTCAGCTCTTCGTCGTTTTGTTCGTGGCAATATTCGCGTTTTTTAGTCTTGCCTACTGTCTCCATTAATTCCAACTGAGCTTTGCAGTGTAGTTTTATGGCTTCATGAGCAACTTTCATGGCATCAAGCAAATCGTCTTCGCTAACTTCCTTCATTTCGCCCTCCACCATCATGATATTGTCCATAGTAGCAGCCACAATAATGTCCATATCGGCATTTTCCAACTGATTGAAAGTTGGATTCACTACGAAATTTCCATCAATGCGTGCCACGCGGACTTCCGATACGGGTCCGTTGAAAGGAATGTCGGAAACGGCAAGTGCAGCAGAAGCTGCCAAACCGGCAAGCGCATCGGGAATATTTTCCCCATCAGCCGAACAAAGCATAATGTTCACGAAAGTTTCGGCATGATAATCATCTGGGAAAAGTGGACGCAAAGCCCTGTCAACCAAACGGGAAATAAGAATTTCATAGTCGGAAGGACGACCTTCGCGGCGTAAAAAACCTCCGGGAAAACGTCCAAAAGCAGCAAATTTTTCCTTGTAATCTACCGATAACGGCATAAAATCGGTTCCTTCAATGGCATCCTGAGCCGAGCATACCGTTGCCAGCAACATGGTATCACCCATGCGTACCATTACCGATCCATCAGCCTGCTTGGCCAATTTCCCGGTTTCAATAACAATTTCTCGTCCATCACTCATTGTGATGGTTTTTGTAACTACTGTCATACAATTTTTTCTTTTAAACTTTTATTTTTCGGACACAAAGATACAATTTTATTTGCAAATTTTTTAATCCTCAATAATTTACTGACCAATTGCTTGAATTTTCCTTAAAAGAAAATTTTCTTACCTTTTTAAAGATTTTTTTATTCGCAACAAAAATTACCAATTTAAAGTGCGATAAAACTTATTTCAATATGGCTGTCAATATGTCACCGGAAAAAGCATTGGCATTTTTTTTGCAAAAAATCGGCGGGAAAAGACGGGAATCAGAGATTTTTTCGCTTTTCCAACGCATAAAAGGAATTTAAAAACTTATTAAATCCAAAATAAACATGACAAAAGGGACTATAGGGGTTACGAGTGAAAATATTTTCCCCGTGATTAAGAAATTTATGTACAGCGATCATGAAATTTTTCTGCGCGAATTGGTTTCCAATGCTGTAGATGCTACCCAAAAGCTTAAAACTTTGGCTTCAGTGGGCGAATTCAAAGGAGAATTGGGAGATTTGAAAATCCGCATTTCTGTGGACAAAAAGAAAAAAACCATCACCATCAGCGACCGCGGAATAGGCATGACCGCCGAAGAAATTGACCAGTTTATCAATCAAATTGCTTTTTCCAGTGCCGAGCAATTTCTCGAAAAGTACAAGAACGATGCACAATCCATTATTGGTCATTTCGGACTTGGTTTCTACTCTGCATTTATGGTTTCAAAAAAAGTGGAAATATTCACCCTGTCGTACAAGGAAGGTGCGGTTGCCCAACACTGGTCGTGCAACGGAGACCCGGAATATGTACTTGAAGATACCATTAAATCGGACAGAGGAACGGATGTCGTTTTACATTTGGATGACGATAATCTTGAATTTTTGGAAGAATCGAAAATTCGTGAGCTGCTTTTGAAATACTGTCGTTTTCTCCCGGTCGAAATTGCCTTTGGAAAAAAGAAGGAATGGAAAGACGGCAAATATGTGGAAACTGATGAAGATGAGATTATCAACAATACGCAGCCTGCATGGATTCGCAAACCGAGTGAACTGACGGAAGAAGATTATCTGAATTTCTACCGCGAATTGTTTCCCTATAACGAAGATCCGCTGTTTTATATCCATTTGAATGTGGATTATCCTTTCCACCTGACCGGAATCCTGTATTTTCCTAAAATAAAAAACAATATCGACATACAGCGAAACAAAATTCAACTTTACTGCAATCAGGTATTTGTAACCGATCATGTTGAAAATATCGTTCCTGAATATTTAACTCTTCTGCATGGCGTTATCGATTCTCCGGATATTCCTTTGAATGTATCCAGAAGTTATTTGCAAAACGACTCGAATGTTCGGAAAATTTCCAACCATATTACCAAAAAAGTGGCCGATCGCTTGCAGGAAATCTTTAAGAATGACAGAAATCAGTTCGAACAGAAATGGGACGACCTGAAACTGTTTATTCAATATGGCATGTTGACCGACGAAAAATTTTATGAACGAGCCGAAAAATTTGCTTTGTTCAAAAATGTTGATGGCAAATATTTCACTTACGAAGAATACAAAACCCTGATTGGCGAAAATCAGAAAGACAAAAATGGCGATTTGATTTATCTGTATGCAACCAACGCCGAAGAACAATACAGTTACATACAACACGCCAAAGACAAAGGCTATGATGTTCTGCTTATGGATGGTCAACTGGATATTCATCTCATAGGTCATTTGGAACAGAAATGGGAAAAAACGCGTTTTGTACGGGTTGACAGTAATGTGATAGAAAAACTCATTCAGAAAGAGGATACCGCCAACGTTTCATTAAGCGAAGCACAACGCGAAGCATTGACTGCAATTTTCAATTCTCAGCTGCCTCCAATGGAAAAAACAAATTTTATCATTACTTTTGAACAACTGGGACCCAATGTAAATCCGGTACTGATAACTCAAAACGAATTCATGCGTCGAATGAAGGAAATGTCGGCCATGCAAGGCGGAATGATGAATTTCTACGGAGAAATGCCCGATAGCTACAATCTGGTGGTAAATACTACCCATCCGTTGATCGAAAAATTGCTGAAGGATGAAGAAACGGCTTGTGCCGAAGAATTGGCACCGATTGAAGCCGAACTGTCGGAATTGAGCAACAAACTCCAACAACTGAAAGAAAATCATAAAAACAAAAAAGAGGAAGAAATTCCGGCAGAAGAAAAAGAGGAGTTGACAACGTTGGAAAAAAGGATTGATGAACTGAAAGAAAAAAGAAAATCGGTTCTTGCAGCCTTTGCAAGCAACTATAAAACAGTGCGTCAGTTGATCGATCTGGCACTTCTGGGCAACAACATGTTGAAAGGAGAAGCTCTTGCCAATTTCGTGAAACGAAGCATAGATTTAATGTAAAAATTTCTTTCTGCTTTACTTGTTGAAGCTCGTCGGATTTTCCTAAACTGACGGGCTTTTTTTGTGTAGATATTTTGAACATGCTGTTTTTTGTATTACTTTTGCAACTTCATTTTATGTAACTAACTGATTACTAAAATAATGAGAAAGAAAACGACTTTATTTTTCGCCTTTTTACCGCTGGCTGCTATGGCTCAGAATTTTCAACTGCATTACGATTTCGGACAGGGGCGGCATTACGTTACAACGACTTTCGAAATGTTCAAACCCGATGATTGGGGAAACACTTTCTTTTTTGTGGATTACGATTTCAACATGGATCAAGATCATAATGCAAGCCTTTCTTATATGGAATTGGCACGATGTTTTTCATTGGGTAAAACGTCTCCTTTCAGTGTTCAGGTGGAGTACAACGGCGGTTTGTTTGCTATGGAAGGATCTGCTTATCCCATTCAAAACGCTTTTCTGACGGGACTCGACTATGGCTGGCACAACAACAATTTCGATCGTTTTCTGAATTTTAAAGTGCTTTACAAAAATATTGTTGGCAAACATCCTCTCTCTTTCCAACTTACGGGCGTTTGGGATTTAAGCTTTTACAATAAAAGAATTTCCGTTTGTGGTTTCGCCGACTTTTGGCGGGAAGATAATCTCAATTTCACAGATGCCGCCGGTAAAAATCTCGATTCACCGGTGCTTACTCGGTACGTCTTTATTTCCGAACCACAATTCTGGTACAACATTACCCCACATCTTTCTGCCGGTTCGGAAATAGAAATAGCAGCCAACTTTTCCTCCGTTTATGGATTAAAAATTTGTCCTACATTGGGAATGAAATGGAATTTCTAAAATGAATTTCCCCTGAAACATTTTAGAAAAAAGCATACCGAAAAATTCATTTCAAATCAGTATCTTTGCTGATTGTAATCGCATTAAATAGAGAATGAAATTGTTGAACAAAAATGAGCAGCAAATTTTTATAGCAGAAAAACAGCATTCAGTGAAAAATTTTTTGGTATTTATTTTAATGGCCGGATTTTTGGTGTCCTGTCATTCGGCAACCCAAAAATCTGCCAATGAAGAAAAAGTCATAAATATTCCTGTGTTTGAACGAGATTCGGCTTTTTCGTTTGTTCAGCGTCAGGTCGATTTTGGACCCCGTGTTCCAAATACGCCCGCACACGATGCTTGTGCCAATTTTTTTGTTGCAACACTGAAAAGTTTTGGGGCACAAGTTACAACTCAACAAATGGACTTGCGCACTTTTGATGGAACTTTGCTTCATGCTGTGAACATTATTGCTTCCTATCTACCGGAATCGGAAACAAGGATTCTGCTTTTTGCACACTGGGACTCGCGCCCCTGGGCCGACAACGACCCAAATCCAAAAAATCGGAAAAAACCCGTTTTGGGAGCAAATGATGGAGCAAGCGGAACGGGAGTTTTACTCGAAATAGCTCGACAATTGGGGAAAAACCCGGCAAATGTGGGAATCGATATAGTTTTCTTTGATGCCGAAGACTGGGGAGCATCCAACGATAGCCAAACTCCCAATACCGAAAACTCGTGGTGCTTGGGCACTCAATATTGGGCAAAGCATCCTCACAAGCAAGGTTACCATGCACGATACGGCATTTTGCTGGATATGGTTGGAGCACCACAGGCAACTTTTTATCGGGAACAATATTCGGAATATTATGCTGCTCATGTTGTGGACAAAGTTTGGTCTCAAGCGCAAAATCTCGGTTTTGGTCAGTATTTTATCAACCAGAAAGGTGGAGGAATCATGGATGATCATGTTTTTGTGAATCAAATGGCAGGAATCCCGAGCATAGATATTATCCATTTTGATCCCAATACTTCCTCGGGTTTCGGAAATTACTGGCATACTACGCATGACGACATGAGTAATATTGATAAAAATACGCTTTTTGCCGTAGGAACTACCTTGATGAATGTAATTTACAACGAAAAATAATATATGGAATTTCGTTTTAAAAGAATTGCGATAAAAATTGGAAGTAATGTCCTTACCAAATCTGATGGTACGCTCGATACCGAAAGCATGTCGAATTTGACGAATCAGATTGCCACACTGTATCATCAAGGAATCGAAATAGTTGTAATTTCTTCCGGAGCGGTTGCTTCGGGTCGAAGCATCCTGGGACTGAACAAAAAAATGGATATCGTTGACCAGCGTCAGTTATATTCCACTGTAGGCCAGGCAAAACTCATCAGCTTGTATTGGGATTTGTTTGCCAAGCACCATATTACCATTGGACAAGTACTTACCACCAAACAGAATTTCGACAGCCGCAGAAATTATCTGAATCAACGCAACTGCATGCGTGTAATGCTCGAGAACAAGGTTTTACCTATTGTAAACGAAAACGATGCAGTTTCTGTTTCTGAATTGATGTTTACCGATAACGACGAACTTTCCGGTTTAATAGCCTCCATGATGGGGATGGAAGCACTTTTCATTCTCAGCAACGTGGATGGCATCTATCGTGGTTCTCCTTCCGACCCAAAAGCAGAAGTTATTCGGGAAATAAAGAGAGGACAGGATATTTCCGATTTTATTCAGACCACCAAATCAAGTTTCGGACGTGGAGGAATGCAGACCAAAGTTTCCATTGCCCAAAAAATAGCCGATCAGGGCATTGAAGTATTTATTGCCAACGGCAGAAAGGAAAACATTTTGGTTCGCTTGATAGATGCCGCTGACGATGTGGTTTGTACACATTTTATCGGATACAGGGGCGAAGTATCGAGCGTAAAAAAATGGATTGCTCACAGCGAAGATTTTGCCAAAGGCGAAATCAGAATAAATACCAATGCAGTAAAAGCGCTGTTGGGCGATAAAGCCGTGAGTTTGCTGCCTATCGGTGTAACGGAAATTATTGGAGATTTCGAAAAAGACGATATTGTGAAAATTGTTGATGAAAACGGGCAGTCGATTGGAGTTGGAAAAGTTCGCTACGACAGCAAAAAGGCAAGAGAATTGATAGGAAAAAAGTATCAGAAACCTTTGGTACACTATGATTATCTTTATCTGGAATAAATTGATGAAAAAAGTTTCTAAAAATGTTGATTATTTGACTTCCAGTTTATTAAATTAATTTTTTACCCGTATCTCATTCATTTTTTGCATGAGTTACAATTTTGAGCACAGATTTTGAATGGTGAAGGATTAAATTGGTTTTGTGAGAAGAAAGCAAGGCAGCGTCTATGCGAAACATAAAAATAAGACTTAAAATTGAAACGATTGCAGTGGCTTTACTGCTAACGGGATGTAACACAACAAAATTCGTTCCGGAAGGAGAATATTTGTTGGACAAAGTGAACATAAACATAGACACACGGAATGTCAAAAAAATCGAATTAAAAGAATATTTGCGTCAAACACCCAATTCTTCGGTTTTTGGTCTTTTCCGTACCCAACTTGGCATTTACAGTCTTGCAGGAAAAGACACTTCCAAGTGGATCAACAAAACTCTCATGCGCATTGGAGAAGAACCGGTAATTTATAATCCTGCCCTGACAGAAATTTCCTCACAGCAACTTCAGCTTTTCATGCACAATAAAGGTTTTTTGAGAGCGAAAGTGGAAAACAAAGTTACACTTAAGGATAAAAAAGCCGAAGTTGAATACCAAATCCTTGCTCATCAACCCTACCGTATCCGGAATTATTCGGTACAGTTGAACCATCCCGAACTGCAAGCTATTGCAGCCGACACTTCCCGCTCGCTGATTCGGCCGGGAATGCTTTTTGACGTGGATATGCTCGATGCCGAACGGGAAAGAATCACTTCACGTTTTCGCCAAACAGGCTATTACAATTTCAGTAAGGATTTTCTGGTTTATTCGGCCGACAGCATAGAAAAAACGCATCAGGTGGATTTGTCCATGCAATTGAGAGATTATCTGAACGACAAAAACGACTCACTTTCCGAAATCATATTCAGAAAATTTTATGTGAGAAACGTGTATTTCGAAATTAACCCCACTGACCTTCCATCACTGAATCAACCTATGGAAAAGGATACGGTGTGGTTCCGAAATTTTGCCATGATCACTCCACACAAGCAAATTATTAAAATTGACGCATTGGTTCAGAACACATATATTGATCCTCAAGCTTTATTTAACGATGCCAACATAGAAAAAACTTATTCAGGGCTTAATTCGCTGGGTGCCATAAAGTTTGTCAATATCGGTTTTGAACAGGTCGATACGGGTTTACTCGATTGCCACATCAGCATTATTCCGGGAAAAGCCATTTCTCTTTCTGCGGAACTGGAAGCCACTTATACGGATGGATACTGGGGTGGAGCAACCAATTTGAATCTTGTCAATCGAAATATTTTCAAAGGTGCCGAAACTTTATCCCTGCAGGCTCATGGAGCTTATGAACTTCAGGAAAAGGTGTGGGCACAGGAATGGGGAGGGCAGATTGGGCTGCAATTTCCTCGTGTGGTTTTACCTTTTGCTTCTTATGATTTCAAGAGAAACCTTCGGACTAACACGGAATTTTCCGGTTCATATTATTATCAGTTTCGACCGGGCGAATTTCGAACAAGCAACTTGGGGGCCGGCATGAAATATTTTCTCAACAGAAGACAATATACCCACATTTTCGATTTGTTTGAAGTCAACTATGTATATTTCCCCGAAATTTTTCCTGCTTTTCGCGACAGTTTTCTTACAACCGGCATTTTTAATTCTTACAATTACGAAAATCACTTTATTATGCGAATGGGTTATTCAGGCTCTTCCACAAATTTTAATGCCAATCAACCGCTACGGAACTACCGTACCATGCGTTACAGCATAGAAACGGCCGGAAATATTCTATACGGACTGGATCATTTGCTGGGCAGCCGTCCTGCAGAAGATGGAACTTATCGCCTGTTTAACATTGCATATGCCCAGTATTTCAAAACAGAGTATAATCTAACTTATCATCAAATTTTCGATGAAAACAATCGTTTTGTTTACCATGCCGGATTAGGAATAGCTATTCCTTACGGGAATGCCGATGCAGTTCCCTACGAAAAACGATTTTTCAGCGGTGGAGCCAACAGCGTCAGAGGTTGGAGTGAAAGCACATTGGGGCCGGGGGTTTATAAAAGAATCAATACCCAACGCAGAGATTTCAATCAGACCGGCGACATCAAACTCGACATGAATATGGAATATCGCGGAAAATTGTTTTGGTTGCTCGAAAGTGCCGTTTTTATGGATGCAGGAAATATATGGACTATCAAGGATTATGATACGCAACAGGGTGGATTGTTCAAATGGGATTCCTTTATGAATCAAATTGCAGTTGCTTATGGAGTCGGACTAAGATTCGATTTTTCCTTTATCGTTGCCCGTCTGGATATGGGAGTAAAACTTTACGACCCGGTACTGAAACGCAGCGACCGATGGAGGGTTTCGCCGCAATGGAACGACGTGGCTTTCCACATTGCCATTGGTTATCCTTTCTGACGAGCATTTTTCCGGTTGCAGTTCTGTTTAGTTAAAATGGTTCCTCCTTCAGCAGACGAAAACTTAATCGGTGATACTCCGTGCAGCCATACCGACGAATCATTTCACGATGCTCTGCTGTAGGATATCCCTTGTTTTTCTTCCATTCATATTCAGGAAATTTCTCTCCGAGTATTTCCATCTGTTCATCTCTGTGCGTTTTGGCCAATACCGATGCTGCGGCAATGGAAAGATACTTGCTGTCTCCTTTTACAATGGTTTGAAACGGAATATCGGCATAAGGCTTAAACCGGTTTCCGTCAACAACAATAAATTGAGGTTTGATATGCAAACCGTCGATGGCCTTGTGCATGGCTAAAATAGAGGCATTCAATATGTTAATTCTATCTATTTCTCGATTATCGACCGAAGCCACCGACCATGCAAGTGCTTCCTTTTCTATTATTTTTCTAAGTTGTTCTCTCATACGCGGACTCAATTGCTTGGAATCGTTCAATTGAGGACAAATAAAATCCCGAGGCAAAATGACTGCTGCAGCCACAACCGGGCCTGCCAAACATCCTCTGCCGGCTTCGTCGCAACCACATTCGTATCGAAAAGAAGAAAAACTCCGAATGAGGCTGGGTTGTTTTCTATTTGTTTTGTCGGGGTACAATTTTATTTTGCTGATGGGTATTTTGTTCATTTATCGATTGCTTGTCCTTCACTTCTTTCCAAAGTTCCGGCCCAGCTTTCAAAACAAGGGAATAAGTCAACGATTCTTCTTTTGTGGCTTTATTTATAAGGTGAAACCGTTCGTCCATTGCATCAAAAACATTCAGCAAGATACTTAGAACAAGTAAATATTTCAATCCACCTACTATAGCCCCAAGAAACTTGTTCAACCCGCCCAACTGAATGATTGACAAGGTTTTTTCAAACAGCTGAGCCAAAAGGAACAAAGCAATAACCAAAAGAATGAAACTGAATAAATAAGCCAATGGACGAGCCATTTGTGGAGAAAAAGAAGCAACACTTTCAAGCATTTTTGCAATCATCGGATTCAGCAGCTTGGCTCCGTATATTCCCACAATAATGACGGCAAAAGAAGTCAATTCCTTTACCAATCCCTTAAACAAACCTTGAATAATTCCGAAAAGGACAGGAACCAAAATTACCAAATCCAACGTATTCATAATTGCACCTTAATTTACTGCAAATTTAAGAAAATAGCTTTCTTGTTTTCATGTTGAAGAAAAAATTTTAAAGAAAGTTTCAAAAACAATAAAAAATTTCACTTAGTTTATTGTTATTCAGTTGATTGCATTAATAGGATAGGGTTGATTGAAAGTTTGGCATGTGTTTTGATTTTAAATATCACACCATGCATGAGTGCCTTTTTAAGATGTAAAGAAATTTGATTTATCAAACTTAAAAAACTTACGATTATGAAAACTAAGATATTGGGTTTGGCTGCTTTATTACTGTTTGCCACCCAGACGCCGGCACAAAGCACTTTTACTGTTGAAGCACGAAATTACGATATAAGCGATAATCTCGATTTACGCGCAGTTGCTTCCATTTTTGCAGAATCGACCGACTTGTCGGATTTTGAAATGAGGCTGAACGACGCACGGTATCAGATTTCAAATCTTGACTTGAACAACGATGGATGGATTGACTACCTGCGCGTGGTGGAAACATCGGACGGGAATTTGCATCTTGTGGTTATTCAGGCAGTGTTGGACAGATATACTTATCAGGATGTGGCTTCCATAGTGGTTGAAAAGCGAAACTCGCCTCAAGTATATGTGCAAATAATAGGTGATCCTTACCTATTTGGCGTAAATTATATTATTGAACCGGTATTCGTTCGGCAACCTTTGATTTTCAGTTTCTTTTGGAGCAGAGATTATCGTCCATGGCGTTCACCGTATTATTGGGGATATTATCCAAAATATTATCGACCGCTCAGACCTGTAGAAGTTAATATTTATCTGGGGCATGTACACCATATCATACCGCGCGACTACAAATTTCATTATCACAAGTCTGTCAATATCTATTACAGAGATGCTTATGTGAGGCTTCACCAAACGGTAAGAAGAAATGATTTTGAGCGGACACATCCCGAAAGAGGTTTCAACAGCAGGAACAAGAATGTTGCCAACAAAGCCGAGTTAAACAATTCCAGCAGAAGGTCGTCAACCGAACAGGAACGCAGAATTGTCAATCAGGATAATGGAAGTAGAAGAATATCTACCTCTTCGAGCGACTCACGCTATAACAACAGCGAGAACAATTCTTCAAGAAGAAGTCAAAATACCGGAAGGGTTGAAACACAAAACAATGCCAGAAGAATTTCAAATACCGGTCGTTCGGAAGAAACAAGAACGTCTTCACAAAACGAAAAAAATTCATCTCGAACCGAAACCCTACGCCGATCGGAAAATTCTACCGTAAATACATCGCAAAGAACTTCTGAAAACAACTCAAGGGGCACACGTTCCAACAACTCAAACTCCGAAAATCGTTCGGGCAGAAGATAAAAACAACTTTTGATTAAACTTTTCAGACCGGCAACTCAGCAACAAAAAATGCGAATTTGCCGGTCTGATTTTTTATAAAAGCTTCAGGATTTTTCCATAATTTCCATTTGATGTCGGATAGATTCTTCGTGAATGGCAATAAGAACGGTTTTCATGAATTCACCATCCATTCCCATCTCAATGGCTTGCTCCACGCGATTGTGCAAAATTTCATCATATCGCTGTGCTTGAAGAATAGGCATGTTGTGTTCCTTTTTATATCTGCCAATCTCTTCAGCCACACGCATGCGGTGAGCCAGCAATTCGAGCAAATTGTTGTCCAATTCGTCAATCTGACGACGTAAAGCAGAAAGATTTTCGGTTGTTTGCATGGTGTCGCGAATAACCAATGATTCCAAAATAAATTCAAGCACCTGCGGAGTAATCTGCTGGGCAGCATCGCTCCAAGCTTTTTCAGGATTGCAATGCGATTCAATCATTAATCCATCGAAGTTTAAATCCATAGCCTGTTGCGATAATGGAGCAATCAGTTCGCGTTTCCCGCCAATATGACTCGGATCGCAAAAAATAGGCAAATCAGGCATTTGTCGACGCAATTCAATGGGGATGTGCCATTGAGGCAAATTTCTGTAAATTTTCTTGTCGTACGAACTGAAACCGCGATGAACAGCGGCTATTTTGTGAATTCCGGCATTATAAATTCTTTCTATAGCACCTATCCACAACTCCAAATCCGGATTCACCGGATTTTTAATGAGCACTGGAATATCGACTCCTTCCAGCGCATCTGCAATTTCCTGAACAGCAAAAGGATTAGCTGTAGTTCGAGCTCCAATCCAAAGAATATCAATATCGTGTGCAAGGGCAGCACGAACATGTTTGGCGTTGGCAACTTCCACAGTGGTGTACAATCCCAATTCCGATTTCAGTCTTTTCAACCACGGAAGACCTTTCTCTCCTACTCCTTCAAAACCGCCGGGTTTGGTACGAGGTTTCCATATACCGGCTCGATAAATTTTTATACCGATAGAAGCCAGCCCGCGCGCTGTTTCCATAACCTGTTCTTCGGTTTCGGCACTGCAAGGCCCCGCTATGACAATGGGACGTTTGGCTTCGATTCCCGGCAGTAAAATTGATTCAAATTTCATAATTTTGCTTGTTTTAATAAGTTTACAATTTCTTTTTCTAAAAAACCACATCAATGTTCGATTCTTCTTACCACTTCCTCCAGTGTAGATTCCGGACAACATAAAGAAATGCGAACATAACGATTTCCCTTGTCTCCAAAAATAAATCCGGGCGTAATAAAAACGTTTTTCCCATACAAAATTTCGTCGGCCAATTCTCCGGCGTCTTTGTAACGATCAGGAATTTTACCCCAAACAAAAAGTCCTACCTGCCGAGTATCATAAGTACATCCGAGTAAATCCAGAATTTTAAAAGCAATGTTTCTGCGTCGTGCATAAACAACATTTATTTGATCGTGCCATTCCTTTGGATTTTTCAAAGCTTCGGCGGCGGCTATCATCATCGGACGGAACATTCCTGAATCGACATTTGATTTAACTCTCAATACCCATTCCACAAATTGGCGATTGGAAGCCAGCATGGCAATACGCCAACCGGCCATGTTGTGCGACTTGCTCATGGAATTCATTTCGATGCAAATATCTTTGGCTCCGTCAACAGACAAAATGCTCAACTTTCGATCATTAAGAATGAAACTGTAGGGATTGTCGTTACAAATAATAATATTGTGCTTTTTGCCAAAAGCCACCAGTTTTTCAAAAAGTTCCACAGAAGCATTGGCTCCCGTAGGCATGTTGGGATAATTGGTCCACATTAATTTCACACCTTCCAGATTCATTTTTTCCAATGCATCAAAATCGGGCTGCCATTCATGGTTTTCGTCTAAATCGTAGGGAATAACTTTTGCTTCGCACAAATTGCTGACGGAAGTATAGGTGGGATAACCGGGATTGGGAACGAGTACCCCATCACCGGGATTGAGAAATGCCAACGAAATGTGTAGAATTCCTTCCTTCGAGCCTATCAACGGCTGAATTTCGGTATTGGGATTCAGCTCTACGCCAAACCATTTTTTGTACCATTCGGCAAAACCGTTGCGCAATTCGGGAATACCTATATAACTCTGATAACCATGAACATTTGGCTTGTGCGCTTCCTTGCAAAGTGCTTCGATAGTAACTTCCGAAGGAGGAAGATCCGGACTTCCGATTCCCAAATTAATCACATCTTTACCGGCGGCTTTCATCGCGTCGATTTCTTTCAGTTTGGTCGAGAAATAATATTCCGAAACATTATTTACTCGCCTGGCAGGTTCAATCTCCATTTTTAATTGTTTTAAAATTATAATAGTTGAGTTATAAATAAGCTGTTAATTTTCCGCATGATATTCCCCCATTATTTGAAATTCGTCGATTAAGGGAAGAATGGCATCAATGGCTTGTTTATATCGCGAATAATCATTAAATGTCAGGTTGATATAAAATTGATATTCCCATTCTTTTCCAATGATCGGCAAAGATTGAATTTTGGTAAGATTCATGTGATAGAAAGCAAAAATAGAGAGAACCTGCGAAAGACTTCCCTCTACGTGCGGCAATGTAAAAACCAGAGAAGCTTTGTTGATTTCATCATTTTTGGTCATTTCCAACGCCAGTGTCGGTTCGGCAACAATAAGGAAACGGGTAAAATTTCGTTTGTTGGTTTCAATGTTTCTCTCTAAAATTTCCAATCCATATTTTTCGGCGGCAAAAAGGCTGCAAATTGCAGCTCGCTTATAAATTTGACCATCGGCGATTTCTTTAGCCGACAAAGCCGTGTCTTCACTTTCTACCGCTTTCAAATGCTTGTGGGATTCCAGGAAGTCTTCACATTGCATCAAAGCAATGGGATGCGAATGAACTTCTTCAATTTCTTCGAGCTTCTGATGAGGCAATGCCACCAAATGATGCTCAATGTGCAACTTTTGTTCTCCTACAACAAGACAGCCGCTTTCGCGTAAAAGATTGTGATTTTGCAACAGACTCCCGGCAATGGTGTTTTCAATGGCAATAATTCCCAAAAGTGATTTATCGGCCTCTATGGCTTTAAAAACATCCTTAAAGGTCTCACAGGGAATAATCTCAATTTCTTCTCCCTTAAAATACTCACGCGCTGCAATTTCGTGAAATGCTCCACTGATACCCTGAATGGCTATTCTTTTCATTTTATACATTTTAAAATAAAAAAATCCTGCTCGATTGACTTGAGCAGGATTCTATATTGTTTTAAAAATTTCATTTTTTCATGCCATTTTTTACATATCATTATCCTGCTCTCACCTTTTAAAGTAAAAGTAAAAATAAAAATATGTAAAGAAACGGCTTTTCATAAAAAATATCTTGAAGTGTTTTTGTTTAACGGTGCAAAAGTAAAAATAATTTTGAGTTAAAACAAACAAATTGATAAAAAAGTTTCAAAAAATAATGAATTTGTTATTTAGACGGAAATTCATCAATAAATTTCAGCGCTTTACTTATGGCAGCTGAAAGCCCTGCAGCATTCTTTCCGCCTGCTGTGGCAAAGAAAGGCTGTCCTCCTCCGCCCCCTTGAATTTCCTTTGCAATTTCTCGAATTATTTGAGCAGCATTCAACCCTTTGCTTACCAAATCGTCAGAAAGTAGCAATGTTAACGAAGGTTTGCCATCCATCACATTGCCTGCGATGAAAAAGAGATTTTCGTTCTGCAGATTTTTAATCTGGAATGCCAACGTTTTAGCCTGATCAGCAGTCAAATTTCCTTCGTAGCGAACAACATGAATCCCATTTGTTATCTTCGCTTCAGCCATAAGCCGGTCGCGAAGTTGGAGCAATTTTTCCTGCTGAAAGGTGTTGACCTGTTTTTTCAGTTCCGTATTTTCTTCCATCAGCTTTCTGACGGCGTTTACCAAATTACCGGGATTGTTCAATATTTCTCTCGTTTCCGAAAGAATGTCCTGCTGCTCGTCCATCAATTTTTCAACAGCTTTTCCTGTTATGGCTTCTATTCTGCGAATTCCTGCCGCAATGGAACTTTCGGAAATTATTCTTACCATTCCAATTTCTCCGGTGGCTTTTACGTGCGTTCCGCCGCAGAGTTCTTTAGAACTGCCAAACTGAATCACTCTCACCGTTTCGCCATATTTTTCGCCAAACAATGCCATTGCACCCATTTCTTTTGCTTCGCTAACAGGGACTTCACGCATTTCGTTAAGTGGAAGATTTTCACGGATTTTCCTGTTGGCAAGCGCTTCAACGGCACGAATTTCTTCTTTGGTCATTTTTTGAAAGTGGGAAAAATCAAAACGCAAGCTGTCCGGTCCAACATACGAACCTTTTTGCTCCACATGTGTTCCCAAAACTGTTCTCAGAGCTTCGTGCAGCAAGTGAGTTGCCGAATGATTACAGGAAGTGGCTTGTCGGTTTTCAAGATGTACAACGGCTGTGAAATTTCCCGTAATTTCTGACGGAAGCTGTTTGGCAATATGAACCGCAAGATTATTTTCCTTTTTGGTATCAAGAATTTCTATTTTTTCGTTCTCACCAATTAACCAGCCGCTGTCGCCTACCTGACCACCCATTTCGGCATAGAATGGCGTAACGGACAAAACAAGCTGATAAAATTCCTGATTTTTCTGTTTTATTTTACGATAACGAAGTATGTTCGTTTCGCACGAAGTGCAATCGTAGCCCACAAAGTGGCTGTCGCCTTCACGCAAAACAATCCAATCGCCCGTTTCGATATTGGCTGCATTTCGGGCTCGCTCTTTCTGCTTTTGCATTTCTGCATGAAACTCGTTCATGTTGACGGTAAAATTATTTTCCCTCAAAATGAGCTCGGTTAAATCAATGGGAAATCCAAAAGTATCGTACAGAACAAATGCATCGGCACCGGAAATTTCTTTTTTGTTTTCCAATTGAGCCTCTTCCATTTTTCTTTCCAGCAATCGGATACCGGTTTCAAGCGTACGTAAGAAAGATTCTTCTTCTTCCTTTATTACTTTTTCGATCAGTGTCTTTTGACTGATCAGCTCTGGATAGGCTTTCCCCATTGTTTGGCACAGAACGTCAATCAACCTATACATAAAAGGAGCGTGTTGATGCAGAAAAGTATATCCGTACCGCACGGCTCTGCGGAGAATGCGTCGAATGACATATCCGGCTTTCATGTTGGAAGGCAGCTGCCCATCGGCAATGGAAAAGGCAATTGCCCTTATATGATCAGATACGACACGCATGGCGATATCGATTTTCTCGTCTTTACCGTATTCTGTACCACTGATTTTCCCTATTTCGCGAATAATGGGTTGAAAAATATCGGTATCGTAATTGGAAGTTTTTCCCTGAATAACCATGCACAGCCGTTCAAATCCCATTCCCGTATCGATTACTTTGGCGGGAAGTTCTTCCAAAGTGCCATCGGCTTTTCGGTTGTATTGCATGAAAACATTATTCCAAAGCTCAATCACCAGTGGATGTCCCTGATTGATAAGCGAAAGTCCGTCAAGTTTTGCGCGTTCTTCCTCGCTCCGAATGTCAATGTGAATTTCTGAACACGGTCCACAGGGGCCGGTTTCGCCCATTTCCCAAAAATTATCTTTTCTGCTGCCATTGATGATTCTCTCGGCAGGCAGAAATTGCGACCAAATGGCGGCAGCTTCTTCATCTCTTTCGAGCCCTTCAGATGGAGAACCTTCAAAAACAGTTACATATAATCTGCTTTTATCGATTTTCAACACTTCGGTGAGATATTCCCATGCCCATTCGATGGCTTCTTTCTTGAAATAGTCGCCAAACGACCAGTTGCCGAGCATTTCGAACATGGTATGATGATAGGTATCGTGCCCAACCTCTTCCAAGTCGTTGTGTTTTCCACTCACCCGAAGACATTTTTGCGAATTGGCTACGCGTGGATATTTTACGGGATCATTGCCCAAAATTATGTTTTTAAACTGATTCATACCTGCATTGGTAAACATCAAGGTAGGATCATCTTTGATAACCATTGGTGCCGAAGGTACAATTTTATGGCCTTTCTCTGCGAAAAAATCAAGAAAAGATTGTCGAATTTCCTGTGAAGTCATTTTGCGAAATTAATTAAATCCATTTTCCTTTGAGTGAATGCAAATTTCACCGAAGGTTAATAATCTCAAATAAAGTCTGCAAAAATACGCCAAATTTATTATTTTTGCACTATCATGCTTGATAAAAAGTTGAATTTGTCTCATTTATCTATTCTTTTTTCAAAATTTTAGCGCTTTTTTTATGTTCCTAAATTGTTTTCTATGGCAAAGAAAAAATATCATTTCAATCCCGATACTTTAAGTTACGAACCGATAGAAAATTCACTGTGGTTCAAAATACGTCGTTTTTTGTTTCACGCTTTTACCGGAATTGCAACAGGAACAGTTTTTTTCTTCATCTTGGCTTCAACAGTTCAATCTCCTGAAGAAAGAGAATTGAATGCAGAAAAAAACAAAATGGAGGCTCAATACAAAGTGCTTCAACGCCAGTTCAATGAAGTACAGGATGTTTTGACCGACTTGGAAGAGCGAGACAATAACTTGTATCGTGTTGTACTTCAAGCCGAACCGATTCCGTTTGCCGTAAGAAAAGCTATTGCATCAAATACCGATTATTACAACCAGCTTTACGACATGACGAATTCCGAAATTGTAGTCAGCACAACCAAAATGCTGAACACCGTGAAAAAGCAGCTTTATATTCAATCGCGTTCTTACGACGAATTGGTAAACCTTACAAAAAACAGGGAAAAGATGTTGCAATGTCTTCCTGCCATTCAGCCTGTGCTGAACAAAGATTTAAAAAGAATGGCATCAGGTTATGGTTGGCGCATCGATCCTGTTTACCACACGCGTCGCTTTCATGAAGGGATGGATTTCGTTGCTCCTACGGGTACCGATGTATATGCAACCGGCGATGGAACCATTGTAAATGCCGGCTGGGAACAGGGTTACGGAAACTGTATTGTGATTAATCACGGATTTGGATACGAAACACTATATGGCCATTTAAGCGCCATCAAAGTGAGGCCGGGTCAGAGTGTTAAACGCGGAGACATCATCGGGTTGGTGGGCAGCACAGGAAAATCTACTGCTCCTCACCTGCACTATGAAGTACATTACAAGAGTCAGGTTATGAATCCTCAAAATTATTATTTCCTGGATTTGTCGCCTGAAGAATACGACAGAATGGTACAAATGAGCAACAATTTCGGAGAAGTTCTGGATTAACAAACCATTTTTTGAAAAATTTCACAGAGAATGAATGAATTACAAGGAAACAAAAATTATTCGCTTACGAAGTTGGAATTACCATCATGGCCCGGTCCGATCGGCGTTTTCGATTCGGGATATGGCGGCTTGACCATATTGGAAAAAATCCGTCAAAGGCTTCCCCATTATGATTACCTTTACTTGGGCGACAATGCGCGCACTCCTTACGGAACTCGTTCTTTTGAAATCGTTTATAAATATACGCTGGAATGTGTCGTTCGGCTGTTCGAATTGGGCGCTCATTTGGTGATTTTGGCTTGTAACACAGCTTCTGCCAAAGCATTAAGAACCATTCAGCAAAATGATTTGCCCAAGATTGATCCCCGCAGGCGCGTGCTGGGAATTATTCGACCCACAGTAGAAACAATTGATAAACTGACACATAATGGTCATGTTGGATTATTGGCCACTCCGGGCACTGTTCAGTCAAATTCCTACGGACTCGAAATACAAAAGTTGTACGGAAATGCTATTACCCTTTCTTCAGAAGCTTGTCCCATGTGGGTCCCGCTCATAGAAAATTTTGAACATAATTCTCCCGGAGCCGATTATTTTTTTCAAAAAAATATCAATCACTTGTTACAGACCGATCCACAGATTGATACGGTAATTTTGGGCTGCACTCATTATACTTTGCTTCAGGATAAAATTAAAAATCTTCTTCCGCCCAACATCAATATCGTTTCGCAGGGAGAAATTGTGGCGTCCAGCCTTGATGATTACCTGAACCGACATCCCGAAATCGACGCACTTTGCACTAAAAATGCTTCCTGTCGGTTTCTGACAACCGAATCGGTGGAAAAATTTTCGGCTTCTGCTACAATTTTTCTAAACGAACCCGTTCTGGCTGAACATATTGACATCGATTAACAGCATTTCTGTTTCAACTCTATTAAAGATTTTTCATGGAAGATGAACGATTTGCTGGGAAAACAATAATTTCATTAACCGGAAATTAATTTTTATGCCGATTTTTCTTTTTGAAATTCAATGATTTAACTTGTGTTTTAAAACAATGTTTTATAACATAAAAAATTTATCTACAAATTAATAGACTTTTTATACCTTGTCGATTCGATTTTTACAAAGTTAAAACATAATTTTATAGTATTAATCAATTAAAAATTAATAAGTTATGAAAGTATATCAGCCTAATGAAATAAAGAATATTTCTTTATTGGGAAGTTCTGGGTCGGGTAAAACCACCCTTGTGGAAGCTATGCTTTTCGAGGGTGGAATCATTAAACGCAGAGGCACCATTGCCAATCAGAACACAGTGTGCGACTATTTTCCGGTAGAAAAGGAATATGGATATTCCGTATTCCCAACACTGGCACAGATTGAATGGCGTCAACATAAACTTAACATCATTGATTGTCCGGGTTCTGACGATTTTATAGGTGCTGTAGTAACATCACTTAATGTTACCGATATGGGATTAATTGTTGTAGGAGCCCAATATGGAGTGGAAGTTGGCACCAACAACCATTTCTCTTATGCCGAAAAATACAACAAACCTGTCATGTTTGTTGTGAATCAGTTGGATCACGACAAAGCTGATTATGAACATACCATTGAACAGCTGAAGGAAAATTTTGGGAATAAAGTTATTCAGCTGCAATATCCATTACAGACAGGAAGTGGATTTAATTCCCTGGTTGATGTACTGCAAATGAAAATGCTTCGTTTCAAAACCGAAGGTGGAGCACCTGAAATTACCGAAATTCCCGACTCCGAAAAAGCAAAAGCTCAAGAACTTCACAATAGTCTGATTGAATCTGCAGCAGAATTTGATGAAAGTCTAATGGAAAAATTTTTTGAAGAAGGAATACTTTCGGATGAAGAAATTTATAAAGGTTTGTATAAAGGCGTGTTGGAAAGGGGAATTTTTCCGGTAATTTGCGTTTCTGCCGCCAATGATGCCGGTGTAAGTACTTTGATGGATTATTTGGTGCGGATTGCTCCCTCCGTTTCCGACAGCAAACGCCCCTTGACTAAAGATGGAAAAAGTGTAGATCCAAATCCAGATGGGCCAACGAGTATCTATGTTTTTAAAACAAACGTTGAGCCGCATATAGGAGAAATTTCACTCTTTAAAGTTATGAGTGGAAAATTGAAGGAAGGAGATGACCTTTACAACGTAAACCGAGAAGTAAAAGAAAGAATCAGCCAGATTTTCTGTGTTGCCGGACAAATTCGCAACAAGGTGGAAGAAGTTTCAGCCGGAGACTTCGGAGCAACGGTAAAATTGAAGGATACCCGCACAGGAAACACTTTGAACGGCAAGGGTTGCGATTATGACTTTGTCGGAGTAGAATATCCCGAACCCAAATACCGCCGGGCTATTAAAGCCAAATCGGAAGCTGATGAAGAAAAATTGAACGAAATACTCACTCGGATGCACGAAGAAGATCCAACATGGATTGTTGAGCAGTCGAAAGAACTGAAACAAACCATTTTGCATGGCCAGGGAGAATTTCACTTGCGCACCTTGAAATGGAGAGTCGAAAACAACGACAAAATAGAAATTGAATTTAAAGAACCAAAAATTCCCTATCGCGAAACCATAACCAAAAAAGCCCGAGCCGATTACCGTCATAAAAAGCAATCCGGCGGTGCCGGACAGTTTGGGGAAGTTCATCTAATTGTTGAACCGTATTTCGAAGATGTTCCCATTCAGGATGTGTATCGTTTCAATGGTCAGGAATACAAAATAAGCGTTCGTGATGTTCAGGAAATAGATTTGGAATGGGGCGGAAAGCTGGTATTTGTTAACAGTATTGTAGGCGGTGCCATTGATGCAAGATTTTTGCCGGCCATCCTGAAAGGTGTAATGGATCGTATGGAACAAGGACCACTAACGGGTTCTTATGCGCGTGATGTTCGCGTCATTGTTTATGACGGAAAAATGCATCCGGTTGATTCCAACGAAATTTCCTTCCGTTTAGCCGGAAGAAATGCTTTTGCACAAGCTTTCAAGGAAGCCGGTCCTAAATTGTTGGAACCGGTTTATGATGTGGTGGTAATGACTCCTTCGGACAGATTGGGAGATGTGATGAGCGATTTACAAAGCCGTCGTGCCGTTATCATGGGTATGAACAGCGAAAAAGGTTTTGAAAAGTTGCAAGCAAAAATCCCCTTGAAAGAGTTGAGTAATTATTCCACTACATTGAGTTCTTTAACCGGTGGAAGGGCTTCGTTTGTGATGAAATTTGCAAGTTACGAACTCGTTCCTATAGAAATTCAGGAAAAACTGTTGAAAGAATATGAAGCTTCTAAGAAAGAAGAAGATTAAGTTCTAAATTGAATTTAAAAAAAAGGGGCAATTTACTTTGAAAGTAGATTGTCCCTTTTCAGTATTATAATTCAATTTGTTGCATTAACCGTAAATAATTTTGCCATCGGGAGTTTGACTTCCTTCAAAGCTTTTGTTGTACTGCTGCAATGCACGATAACTCATACCCATGCTCGAAAAGCCTCCATCGTGGAAAAGGTTTTGCATGGTTACCTTGCGTGTCAAATCGCTAAACATTACCACACAATAATTGGCGCAATCATCTGCTGTAGCGTTTCCCAGTGGCGACATGCGTTCCGAAAAATCCATTAAACTGTCAAATCCCTTCACTCCGCTTCCGGCAGTAGTAGGAGTTGGCGACTGAGAAATAGTGTTGATACGCACATTGTGTTCTCTTCCGTAAATGTATCCGAAGTTTCGGGCTATCGATTCCAGCATGGCTTTGGCATCGGCCATGTCGTTGTATCCATACATAGTTCGATGAGAAGCAATGTAGGAAAGAGCAACAACCGATCCCCATTCATTGATGGCATCCATTTTTTTTGCAGTCTGAAGCATTTTGTGAAAAGATATGGCTGAAATATCCAATGTGGTGTGCATCAAATCATAATCCAAATCATCATAGGGCCTCTTTTTCCTCACATTTGGCGACATGCCAATGGAATGGAGAATAAAGTCGATTTTACCACCCAAAATTTCCATCGATTGAGAGAAAACTTGCTCCAAATCATCAAGATTGGTGGCATCGGCGGGAATAATTTTGGCATTGATTTTTTCTGCCAATTCATTTATAGTTCCCATACGTATGGCAATCGGCGTGTTGGACAGGGTAACGGTAGCACCTTCTTCGACAACGCGCTCGGCAACTTTCCAAGCAATCGACATATCGTTGAGAGCACCAAAGATGATTCCTCTTTTTCCAACTAATAAATTATTACTCATAGTCTTTAATTTTAATCGTACCGGGAAAAAATTGAAAATAAACCGGTATTGAAGGTTGTTAATGATGAATAAATAGGCCGCAAAGGTAGTTAAATTGTTGCATTTTAGCAATTTTGATTTTAAAAGTGTATTCCAATCAATTATAAATAACTGAAAATAAAATGATTTTAGTACAAACAACTTAATTGTTTTAATTAAGATGTATTTGGCTATCAAATGATTGGATTTGAACTAAAATTCATGTCATTTTTGCTGTTTGCTCAACACACTGACCGAAATTAAAATTTTGCAAAAAAGAAGAACCAAAAGAAAGTTGACTTTAAAAAATGCCCCAATTACTATTTTTAATGTTAAAAGTTAAAATTTTTTGATCTTGCATCTCTACATGTAATACAAACATCTTTTCTCAGTATTTGTTTAAAATTTCGCTAATAATTTTTTTCACAATCAATTATCCTTTATTTGATTTAATGATTATAATAGGAACCGATTTCAAATTTCCCGAAAAAAAACAACAATATTTCAGAAAACCATTTTAAATTTAAAATTATTGTTATCTTTGCGACCCCAATATTTTCCAAACAAATTAAAATATGGAAACAAAATTTTGGAGTATGCTTATAATAAGCAGGTTAAACAGTTTCAGATTTTATTGTTCAACAAAAAATTAAACCCATGAAGAATCGTTATCGTTCTCTTTTCTTTGCTTTTTTTCTTGCTTTGTTGCCTCTGAGTTTCACTCATGCCGTTAAAGCCTATCCATTTCCTGTTCAGATTACGCAACCGGACGGAACTGTGCTTACCGTTCGCATTCATGGTGATGAGTTTCATCACATTAAAACAACCGTTGACGGCTATTTGGTGAAACAAAATGCAAAAGGTTTCTGGACGTATGCTTCACAGGATGCTACCGGCAAAATCACACCAAGTGATGTTATCGCCAGAGATGTTTCAAGTCGTTCTGCACAGGATATTCAATTTCTGAAAAGCCTGAAAAATTCTTCATCTGTTTCTCTGCAACGTGTAAAAGCTTCCGGTCGCCAATTTCAGAAGCCACAACTTTCTGTTCGAAAAAACGCTTTTCCACTTACAAATTCTCCACGCTCGCTGGTTATTTTGGTAAATTTTTCGGATAAAAGTTTCGTAACCTCTTCTGCTCAATCGGCTTTTACCAATCTGCTCAATCAAAGCGGTTACAGTGCCAATGGCGCTACTGGTTCGGCACGCGACTATTTCATGGCAAGCTCTTACGGAAAATTTTCTCCAGAATTTGATGTGGTAGGGCCTTACACTTTATCAAAAACAATGAAAAGTTACGGAGCCAATGATGCGGATGGATACGATGTGGATCCGGCACGAATGATTGTTGATGCCTGTAAGGCAGCCGACAATGCCGGAGTAGATTTTTCGAAATACGATACCGACAATGATGGACTGATTGACAACATTTTCGTTTATTACGCCGGCTACAACGAGGCTGAAGGTGCAGCAGAGAACACGGTATGGCCACACCGCTGGGTAGTCTACACCAGCGAAGAATCCTCAACCGATTATACTTATGATGGTACGGTGGCTTCTGTTACTTTCGATGGCGTTCGGCTGTACGACTACGCCTGTACTTCAGAACTGAAAGGAACTTCCGGTTCAAATATGTGCGGAGTGGGAACTTTTTGTCATGAATTCGGTCATGTTCTGGGTTTACCCGATTACTACCACACTGCCGAAGACAAAACGACATTAGACTATTGGGATATTATGGATGCCGGCAATTATTTGAACGATGGAAGAACGCCTCCCGTTTATTCGACTTACGACCGTTTTTATTTGGGCTGGCTGACTCCCGAAGAAGCCAATACACCAAGCAACTTGACTCTGAAACCTATTTATCAGGGCATGACGCAACCGGCAAACACCTATCAGCAAAGCTATTTACTTTCGGCTACTACACACAATTTGGTGGGAAATAATCCTTCTCCAAAAGAGTTTTTTGTACTCGAATATCGTAAAAAGACCGGTTGGGATGCTTTCCTCCCTGCTGAAGGAATGCTTATTTGGCACATAGATTACGATCAAACGGCTTGGGACAACAACGAACCCAATAACTACACCGGAACTTCCCAAACTACAAACAGTCACATGAGAGTTTACCTGCAACCTTTGAGCGGCTCCACCTCCACTCCCGGAACCGCTTTCACAAGTGGCTCTTTCACACCAACAACGTGGACGGGAACAAACATTAACCGGGCTATTACAGAAATTTCCAAGACCTCCGATCAAGTTACTTTCAAATTGATGGGTGGCGAAGTTGAAGACCCAAACAAAGCTGTGATAAAACTCGGCGTTGTTCAGTCGCAACTCGTTTTTCCTTCGACAAAAATAAACAATGCAGCTGTGAAAGCAATCAACATTAAAACGAACGGAATAACGGGGAATCTGACCGTTACCCTCAGCGGCGATCAGGCAGAAATGTTTTCAGTTTCGGCAAATTCCATTTCTCAAAATGCAGCCAATGGCAGCGATGGTGTAAATATCAACATTACTTATCGGCCAACGACTTCAGGCGAACACACCGCCGTGCTCACCATTTCCGGTGGTGGTCTTTCACCGGACAAAGTCATTACCCTGAAGGGAATTGGACATTGATGCTGATTTAAAGAATTTCTGTTTTTTTTGTTAGAGGAGACGTTTTGAAAGTGCGTCTCCTCTTTTTTTGACCCTGATTCCAATTTATGTTCTTTCAAACACCCATAAATATATAACCTGAAAAATGAATTTTCTGCACACTTTTTAAAATTTTCCAACTATATTTGTTGTTTCATTTTCGCTGTTTAACAATGTTGTTGATTTTTCCTTTCAGTATTGCAGAAGATTAGTTTTACGGGAAATGAAACACTTTGATTTCTCTACTTGAATGCTTAAAATTTTCCATGTTTTACGTAATCCTATGTATTAAAAAAGGAAACTTTCTTCATCTCTAACACAGAGATAAAGCAAGAAAGATTAATGAAATGTTTTTAAAATCGAAAGGCAAATTTTCAATTACTTCGGACTGAAAATTTTTCTATACGAAACAAAAAGAAAAACAGAACTTTAAAAACTATTCAGCAAGAAATTGATATTTCAGAACTGCATGGTTGGGAACCAACAACGAAAGAACATCAATACTTTCGGAATAATTATTGTCCTTAAACAAAAACTTATGCCGACAAAATTTTTCACCAATCAGGATGATAACAGTTTACTCAAAAAGTTTGAAGGAGTATTTGCCAACATCGACAGCATTCGTCATTTCGATGCATTGGTGGGTTATTTCAGAGCTTCCGGCTATTTCAAAGTACGCCCTTTTCTCGATAAAATTCCAAAAATCAGAATTCTGGTCGGAATCAATGTGGACCAACTCACTAAAAAGTATCACGAAAAAGGACAACTTTATATTGAAAATCCGGAGGAAACAAAAGCCGATTTCCTTGCCGAAACCATTAAAGATATTCAGGAAGCCGATTACGATGAAGCTACTGAAAAAGGGATATTGCAATTCATCGATGACTTGGTGAGCGGGAAAATCGAACTCCGAGCTCATCCCAAAAAGAAAATCCATGCGAAAGTATATATTTTCCGTCCTTCAAATTTCAATGAATATGCTCCCTGCGAAGTCATTACCGGTTCGTCGAACCTCACCGATGCCGGATTGGGCATCAACCCTGATTCGAACTATGAGTTCAACGTCAGTTTGCGGGAATATGAAGATGTGAAATTTGCCACCGATGAATTTGAAAGGCTTTGGGCGGAATCTGTTCCCATTTTGCAAGCGGAAGCGGAACGAATTAAAAACGGTTCGTATATACGTAATGATTTCACCCCATTTGAACTGTACATCAAGATGCTGATTGAATATTTCGGCAAACGTGTCGATTACGACCCCTATAACATCGATTTGCTGCTGCCATCCAAATACATTCGACTGAAATATCAGTCGGATGCGGCCAATCAGGGCTACGCCATCCTGATGAAACACAACGGTTTTATTCTTGCCGACGTGGTGGGATTGGGAAAAACCATCGTCGCCTGCATGATTATTAAAAAGTTTATCTACGAAAACGGTACGCATACAAAGGTTTTAGTTGTTGTTCCACCCGCCATTGAGGATGGGTGGAGGCGTACGGTAAAGGATTTTGAACTGGAAAATCACTTTGTATTCATTACGAATGGCAGTTTGCATAAAATAAACGATCGAAATAATTACAGCTATCCCAATCCGGAGGACATCGATTTGATTGTGGTGGACGAATCACATAAATTCAGGAACGATTCCACCGAAATGTATCTTGCCTTGCAGGAAATATGTAAAATGCCGAGAAAGCGACCGGCTGAAAATGGAGATACTCGCAAGAAAGTGATTTTAATTTCGGCCACACCCTTGAACAATCGTCCGAAAGATATTGAAAATCAACTTTACCTTTTTCAGGACCGAAGAAACAGTACACTCGAAAGCATTCACAACCTGCAGGAATATTTCAAACCCATCCACAAGCAATATGATCAACTGGCAAAAGACTTGTCCAAGTTGAATCCCAAAGACATTCACTACGTTGAAAAAAGGGAGAACACGCTCAAAAAACTCAAAAACCTTTTCCAACTACTGCGTGATAATGTGGTCGAACCGCTTGTCATCCGCCGAACGAGGAGCGATATCGAAAGCAATAAGGAATACTTGGAAGATCTTAAAATGCAGGGAATAAAATTCCCGAAAGTGGACGACCCTGTGGCGCTCAATTATACGTTGGATGAAGATCTGAGTGAGTTGTTTTTCGATACGGTTTCGCTCATTACCGGCATCGACGAATTTGGAAACGAGACGGACGGACTGGGTTATTATCGGTATCGTGCTATTGAGTTTCTGACGAAAGTGGAAGATCGGAAACAGTATGGTAACGTTGAGTCGATATCCGACAGGCTGTCCGCCATTATGAAAACACTTTTGGTGAAACGGCTCGAAAGCAGTTTTTATGCGTTCACTCAATCGCTGTCGAGATTTCAGAAAGCCATCGATAACATGCTGGTGATGTTCGAAGAGAACCGAATTTTCATTGCTCCCGATTTGGACATCAACGGCTTGCTGGAAGAAGGGCTGAGTTACGATGAGATTGAAAGCAAAATCAACGACAAAGGAGGAAATAACAGAGCCTTTTCGAAAGATGATTTCGACAAAAAATTTGTTGAGCATTTGAAACAGGATAAGGAGAAAGTGGATGATTTGATCGGACGATGGAGCAAAGTTAGGAAAGACCCGAAACTGACTGAATTTACCGAAAAAATCCAACATGAATTTTTTAAGCCGAATCAAAATATCAGCGGGAAGCTGGTTATTTTTTCCGAATCGAAAGAAACTACGCAGCAACTTGCTTCGAAACTTGCCCAGATAACCCCGAAAAAGGTGCTCATGGTAAGTGCGGAGAATCGGAAGCAGAAGGAAGATATCATCCGCGATAATTTTGATGCCAACCTCGAAGAGGATAAATGGCAGAACGACTACGATATCATTGTTACCACCGAAGTGTTGGCGGAGGGCATCAACCTCCATCGAAGCAATGTAATCGTCAACTACGATGTGCCATGGAATTCTACCCGCTTGATGCAGCGCATCGGCCGCGTGAACCGTATTGGGTCAAGAGCCGATAAAATTTATGTGTACAATTTTTATCCTTCGGCTCACGGCGATGCTCAAATTCACCTGGTGAACAATGCCCTGCGTAAACTTCAGGCATTTCATACCGCTTTTGGCGAGGATAACAAGGTATTTTCCATTCTCGAAGAAAAAGGAGAAGGTGCTCTCTTCGGAAATAAAATTCAAAAGGAGGAGAGCGAAGTTCTGAAATATCTCAACGAACTGAGAGATTTCCGGAAAAAGCATCCAAAAGTCTTCGATCAGATAGCCAAAATACCCAACAAGGCACACTGTGGAAGAAAAGTTTCGGAGGGAAAACAACTGACTTTGTTCGAAAGCGAGACAGGCGAAATAAATTATCCCCTCCAAAATACGTCGCTCACTTATCTGAAAAGTGAAAATCATCCCGGCATTTTTTGTCTGATTACTCCGGAAATGAATGTCATTGAGTTGAATTTTTTGCAGGCAGTGAAACTGTTCAAAGCATCTGAAAATGAAAAGGCCGTTGCTATACATGCGTTGCACTATCAGCAAACGCAGGCTGCACTTGCCCATTTCAAATCGGAAAAGAATCAGGAAAACATTCAAACGGTTTCACGTAAGAATTTAAGTCCGGTCGAAAATAAGGCAATTTCCAATCTGTATGCAATCACAAAATTTGCACCTACCGAACAAAAACGGAATACGTTGTTGCGGGCATTGGAGATCATCCGAAAAGGAACGTATGCATCGAAGGGATTGCCCCAATCTATCAACGTTTTTTTTGTAGCCCATCAAGCGTTGCAGCAAGAACCCAACAAATTCATCGACCAACTTTTTATAAACGTCCTCGACCGATATAATTTCTCGTCCGGTGCGGAACAGGAATCGCCTTTGGAGCAGCCGAATCAAAGGGGAATTATTAATCCTCAAATTGTAATCACGGAAAGCTTTTGTTGACGTATGATCCCAAATTCAGCAGAATAAATAAAAAAAGAAGCATCTTATGGCAAAACAACAAACGATTCATGTACAACAAGTTTCGGTTCAAGTGATTTATGAGAATGAAATGGATTACATCTGCATCACCGACATGGCGAATGCCAAAGAAAACGAAAGCAGAGCAGCCGATATCATTAAAAATTGGATCAGAAACCGCTATACGCTCGAATTTCTTGGTACTTGGGAACAAATGAATAACCCGAACTTTAAAGTGGTCGAATTCGACCACTTTAGAATGCAGGCAGGATTAAATTCATTTGTATTGAGCGTTTCGGAATGGATTGAAAAAACCAATGCCATTGGCTTTATAGTAAAGAAGGGGCGTTATGGAGGAACGTACGCTCATAGAG
>Ga0208825_1000126_pt1 | contig 75057 bp, 75 predicted proteins | sample AD_UKC113_MetaG_FD_184450 | JGI IMG/M metagenome (GOLD analysis project Ga0208825, IMG submission 184450) | Active sludge microbial communities of municipal wastewater-treating anaerobic digesters from Hong Kong - AD_UKC113_MetaG (SPAdes)... | ecosystem: Engineered > Bioreactor > Anaerobic >...
CCGAACGCCTCGAAGCCGAACGCCTCGAAGCCGAACGCCTCGAAGCCGAACGCCTCGAAGCCGAACGCCTCGAAGCCGAACGCCTCGAAGCCGAACGCCTCGAAGCCGAACGCCTCGAAGCCGAACGCCTCGAAGCCGAACGCCTCGAAGCCGAACGCCTCGAAGCCGAACGCCTCGAAGCCGAACGCCTCGAAGCCGAACGTGTCGAAGCCCAGCGTCAGGAAGCCGAACGGATCGTGGCGGCGCGTGCCGAAGCCGAACGTCAAGAAGCCGAGCGTGCAGCCGCGTTGCGTGCTGAAGCCGAGCGGCAGCAGGCAGAGCGGCGTGCCGCAGAAGCACAGGCAGCGGCCAAAGCCCGCGAATTTGCGGCACTTGCGGCATTGCAGGCCACAGCAGCGGCGGCGGAAGACCCGGACGAAGCCTTGGATACCAGCGAGCTGGATATCGAGCTGGTCGATATCTTCGTCGAAGAGGGTGGCGATTTATTGGACCACTCCGATGGGTTGCTGGCGCAGTTGCGCGAACAGTCCGACGACCAAGAAATGATCGTAGGTTTGCAGCGCGACCTGCACACACTCAAGGGTGGCGCACGCATGGCCGGCATGATGTCGGTCGGCGAATTGGGTCACGCCATGGAGTCGTTACTGGAAGCCGCAGCGGCGCAAAAAGTCGAACTGGGCGAAGCCGGTGTCTCCCTGCTGGAGCGTGGGTTCGATCGCTTGCACGGCATGATTACCCGTATCGCGGCACGCCGTGCCGTGGGTATGCCAGAGGCACTGATTGAAGAGTTCACCGCGCGCGCAGAAAATCGCGTGGTGGTGGAACAAGCCCCGGTCGAATTGGCCGAAGCAGTGGCAACCACCGACGACGCGACGGCTGTGCCGACGGCAAAGCCGACCGCCAAAGTGGTGCTGCTCAAGCCACTGTCTGCACCCATCCAGCAAGACATGGGTTTGGACGACGACGATGCGGGCGTGCGCGCACCGCAAGAACAAGTCCGCATCCGTGCCGACCTGCTCGACCGTTTGGTGAACTACGCGGGCGAAGTGGCGATTTATCGCGCGCGCTTGGAACAGCAGCTGTCGGCGTTCCGCAGTACCGCGCAGGAAATGGAACAAACCAACCTGCGTCTGCGCGATCAGCTGCGGCGTCTGGATTCAGAAACCGAAGCGCAGATCATCGCCCGCTATCAACGCGAAGGCGATGCGGGGAGTGAAGCCTTCGATCCGTTGGAACTTGACCGTTTCAGCACCCTGCAACAGCTCTCTCGCGCGCTGGCCGAATCGGCGGCCGACTTGCAGAGCTTGCACGGCTCGATGGAAGACCTCACCCGTCAGTACGAAACCCTGTTGACGCAACAGTCGCGGGTGAGCTCGGAGCTGCAAGAAGGCCTCATGCGTACGCGCATGTTGCCGTTCGATTCGTTGGTGCCGCGTCTGCGCCGGGTTATCCGGCAGGCGGCCACCGAGACGGGCAAGCAAGCCCAACTCAAACTGGATGGCGCACAAGGCGAACTGGACCGCAATGTGCTGGAGCGCATGACCGCGCCACTTGAACACATGCTGCGGAATGCCATCGCACATGGCCTAGAAGTGCCGGATGTGCGACGCGCTGCCGGTAAGGATGCCGAGGGCAGTATCCGCGTGGCAGTGCGGCGCGAAGGTTCCGAAGTCGTGTTGCAAATTTCCGACGATGGTGCCGGTTTGAATCGCGATGCGATCCGTTCCCGCGCAATCGAGCGTGAATTGATCCAAGCCGATGCGGTGCTGTCCGAGACCGAGTTGGACGAGTTGATCATGCAGCCCGGCTTCTCCACTGCCGAAACCGTCAGCCGTCTGGCAGGCCGTGGCGTGGGTATGGACGTGGTGGCCAGCGAAGTGCGTCAGCTGGGCGGTACCATTGATATTGCGTCGCGCTTGGGTGAAGGCACCACCTTCACCTTGCGTTTGCCGCAGACCTTGGCGGTGACCCAAGCGGTATTCGTCAAGATTGGCGAAACCGAATACGCGGTGCCGATTGCCTCGGTGCGTGGCGTGGGCCGGATCAGCCGCGAAGAATTGGCCAAACCGGATGCCAGCTATCGTTATGGTGGCGAAGACTACGTGCTGCATGATTTGGGTGCGCTGGTCGGCTCGGCCACAGCCAAGGCCGAAGGCCACTTGCAGATGCCGCTGTTGTTGGTGCGTTCGGGCGATTTGCGCGCGGCGGTGGCGGTGGATCAGGTGGTGGGCAGCCGCGAAATCGTGGTGAAATCTGGCGGCCCGCAATTGCTGTCGATCCCCGGCATCTTCGGCGCCACCATCATGGGCGATGGCCGCGTGGTGGTGATTTTGGACGTGGTGCCGTTGGTGCGTCGCTTCGTGACTGCACCGCGCGAAGCTGCCCCGGTGGTGTCGGCGGTCGAACAACGTGGGGTGCCGCTGGTCATGGTGGTGGACGACTCGGTCACCATGCGCAAGGTCACCGGCCGCGTGCTGGAACGGCACAGTTTCGAGGTGGCGACCGCGAAGGATGGCTTGGATGCATTGGAGCGGATGGCCGATTTTGTCCCCGACTTGATGCTGCTCGACATCGAAATGCCACGCATGGACGGTTACGAGTTGGCGACGGCGATGAAGGCCGATCCACGTTTGCGCAACGTGCCGATTATCATGATCACCTCGCGTACCGGTGAAAAACACCGCCAGCGCGCGATGGACTTGGGTGTCGAACGTTATCTGGGCAAGCCGTATCAAGAAGCCGAGCTCATGCGCAATGTGTTTGAACTGCTCGGGGTTGAAAACACGGGCGATGGAAACCTGCAATGAGCAGGCGTCGGGTAGTGGTGGTGGCGCGCGCCGGTGCGGCGCGCGAACGCACCGAGGCGGCCGTGCGCGGCGCTGGGGCCGAGTTGGTGGCGGTGTTGGATCCCGCTGCCGACACGGTGACGGCATTACAGGCTGCAATGCCACATGCTGTCTTGGTGGTTTTGGATCCGATCATCGAAGCGACGTTGGATCGCTTTGATGATGCATTGGCCAATCCAGCACTGACTGTGCTGTTTGACGATGCCGATGTGGCTGCCAGGCGCGAAGGCTGGGAGGCGGCACGCTGGATGCGCCATCTAGCCGCCAAATTGCATGGCCATGACGATGTATTGCCGGCGGTACCAAATCCCGATGCACCAAAGGATTTGGCGCAGGAAATGGAAATGCTTGCCAAGCAGGTTGCGGTGCTTCCGCTGAATACGGCAGAGCCGGTGAAAGCACCAGAATTGACCGAAGGTGCGGTGGTGATTTCGGCGGGTGTGGGTGGGCCAGATGCCGTGCGTCAGGTCTTGGCCAGTCTGCCGGAGGGGTTCCCGCGTGCGGTGTTGCTGCGCCAGCGCGTTGATGGCGGGCAATACGACAAACTGGTGCGCCAGATGCAGCGTGCTGCGCAATTAAAGGTCAGTTTGGGGCAAGCCGGCGACGTGCTTGCGCATGGGCATATCTATGTGTTGCCTGAACATGTCGATGTCCAGCAGGTTGAAGGTGGGTTGGCCTTGGTAGCAACCGAAGGTGTGGCCCGTTTTATCAATTTGCGCCCTGCTGATAGTGCCATGCTGCTGCTGAGTGGCGCCGACATTGCACTGGTGGATCCAGCACTCTCGCTGCGGCTGGGCGGGGCTTTGGTGTATGGCCAGGCACCTGAAAATTGTTTTGATCCCGCTACCAGCAAGCTGCTGGTGGCACGCGGTGGCGAGGCGCGTAGCTTGGCCGAAATTTCCCGTTCGCTGCTGCAACGCTGGCCAGTTTGAGGTAACCCATGTCCGAGATTGCCCACATCATTCGTGGCGTGCTCATCCAAGTGGCACAGGCACGCCTGCTGCTGCCCAACGCCACCATTGCCGAAGTGTTGTCGTTTGCGCCGCCAGAACCCGTTGCCGATGCGCCGGACTGGCTGCTGGGTCGTATCCGCTGGCGCGGCTGGCAATTGCCGTTGGTGTCATTTTCGCGGTTTGCTGAACTCGCCGATGAAGAGGGTGGCCTGGGTAGCAAGGTGATCGTGTTGAAGGCGCTGGGTGGCGATGAAAAGCATCCCTATTTCGCCATGTTGACCCAAGGCTTCCCACGCTTGGTGACGGTCACCGAGACTTCCTTGGTAACCTTGGAAGGCGATGACGACTTGCCGATGGGCGTGTTGTCGCGGGTGCGCCACAACGAAGACGAAGCGATGGTGCCGGACCTTGCTGCGCTGGAAGACAGCCTGCGCGAAACTTTGGCATTGGCGGTGTAACTCCGCAGCGGGGCTGTGGGTGCGCGCGGGATAGATACCGCCGATGCACTTACCCCAAATCCCCCGCTAAGACTTGCAGCGCCGCGATAGCGGCCAAGCCTGCGGTTTCGGTACGCAGGATGCGTGGGCCAAGACGCAGCCCTGCAAACCCGGCGGCCTGTAATTGCTCGCGGTCACGTGTGGACCAGCCGCCTTCTGGGCCAATGGCCAAGGTGCAAGCGGCCATGGGCGTGTCACGCAACAGGGTCAAGGACGTAGCGGCGGTTGGATCCATAAGGAAACCACACCCACTGCGCAAGCCTGCCGCCTGCGCAAGTGGCTGTGGTGGCAGCACCTCAGGAACGCGCGCGCGGCCACTTTGCTCGCAGGCTGCGATCACCACTTCACGCCAGTGCGCCACGCGCTTGTCGGCGCGCTGCGCATCCAATTTGACTTCACTGCGATCACTCATCACTGGCAGAATCTTGGCCACACCCAGTTCGGTGGCTTTTTGCAGGATCAAATCCATTTTTTCACCGCGCGCGATGCCTTGTAGCAGGGTGATGCGCAGGGACGATTCGTTGTTGATCTGGCGTGCGGCGAGCACCTCGGCCTGCGCTTCACGCTTGCCAAGCATGCTGATGCGCGCGTCGTAGTCGTGGCCATCGCCATTGAACAACACACAGGCATCGCCCACCTGTAAGCGCAGTACCCGCAGCAGATGTGCTGCGACATCTTCAGGCAACACCAAGGTGTGCCCAACCGCAAGCGGGGCTGTCACATAACTGCGGGTCAGGCGCATCGGCTTGCTTCCTCCAATGTTGCGGCGGTAACGCTGGCCAAGTGCTGCAATTGCGCAGTGTCAATGCAATACGGCGGCATCCAATACAACACATCCCCCAGTGGGCGCAGCAGCACGCCATGTTCCAAAGCGTGGCGATACATCCGCAAGCCGCGCCGGCCAGCGATTTCCACGGCGTGGCCATCGTCGTGGTTGTCGGGCTCTGGGGACAGTTCGATGGCGAGGATCATCCCGGTCTGGCGCACCTCGGCGACCAGCGGGTACGAGCGCAATGGCGCAGCCAAGGCCGCCATCATTTGCGCGGTGTCGTGGTTGCGTGCCAACACCGCATCGCTGGCAAAAATATTCAGCGAGGCCAATGCGGCGGCGCAGGCCAGTGGGTTACCGCTATAACTATGCGAATGCAAAAAAGCACGCTCGCGTGAATCATCCAAAAAGCCGTCGTAAATTCGCTGGGTGGCAAGCACCGCGCACAAGGGCAAAAAGCCGCCGGTCAGGCCTTTGGATAGACACAATAAATCGGGTTGGATGCCGCCCTGTTCGCAGGCAAACAGGGTGCCAGTGCGACCAAAACCCACCGCGATTTCATCGGCAATCAAGAAGATGCCATGGGTGTCGCACAGCTCACGCACGCGGCGCAAATACTGCGGGTGATGCATGCGCATGCCGCCGGCGCACTGCACCAACGGTTCCAGGATAAAGGCGCAGATTTCGCCAGCGTGCGTTTCAAACAACACCGCCAAGGCATCCGCAGCGGCGTTGGCGCGGGTGATGGCATCCGTCACGTTGCGGCTGCCAAAGGCATCGGGTGATGGCGCAAACAAAACGTCCAATAGCAATGGCGCGTACACGCGCCGATACAGCGGCAAATCGCCCACTGACAGCGCGCCGAGGGTCTCACCGTGATAGCTGCCGTGCAGGGCAACAAAGCGGGTGCGGCCGGTAATGCCTTGGTTGTGAAACCAGTGAAAGGCCATCTTCAGCGCCACTTCCACCCCGGCCGAGCCGTTATCGGCATAGAACACCTTGGACAGCGGCGCGCGTGCGGCCTCGCGCGGGGCAAGCGCGAGCAGACGTTCGGCCAATTCCACGGCCGGGGCATGCGAGCATCCGGCCAAGATCACCTGTTCCAATGTGTGGGCTTGGTTGGCAATGGCGGTGGCAATACGCGGCTCGGCATGGCCGTGGATATTGGTCCACCAACTGCTGACGGCATCCAGTACGCGCTGACCGTCATGCCCCACCAGCCATGCGCCATCGCCGCGTGCCACCGGAAATAACGGCAGGGCATCGGGGTGTTCGCGCATTTGTGTGCAGGGGTGCCACAGCACGGCCAAGTCACGCGCGCGCCACGCCTCGGCGGCGGCTATCATGGGGGCATCGTGAAGTCCTTTCATCCTGCCATTATCACCGCCGGGGCGGGTTTATGAGCCAGCGCCTGCCCATCATCCACGGTATCACCGAGCACGACGCCGGCCCGTACCGGTTGGAACGGCTTGACCTTGAATTTTCCAACGGTGAGCGCCGCCGCTACGAGCGCCTGCACGCACGCGGGCATGGCGCGGTGGCGGTGGTGCCGTTGCTGGATGCTGAGACCGTGCTGCTGGTACGCGAATACGCGGCCGGTGTGCATCGTTATGAGCTTGGCTTGGTCAAGGGACGCATGGATGCCGGCGAAACCCCCGCGCAGGCCGCCAACCGTGAGTTGATGGAAGAAGCCGGCTACGGCGCGCATGACCTGCAAGTGCTGCGCAGCCTGAGCTTGGCCCCGACGTATATGAGCCATCAAACCCATGTGGTGTTGGCGCGGGACTTGTACCCACAGCGGCTGGCGGGGGATGAGCCCGAGCCGCTGGAGCTGGTGCCGTGGAAGTTGGCCGATCTGGGGCAGTTGATTTTGCAAGAAGATTTTTCGGAAGGACGCACGATTGCGGCCTTGTTTATCGTTCGGGAGTGGTTACAACGCCATGGCACTTGATCAAACTCTGCGCGAGGGCGTCATCGCGTTGGCGCACCACGCCGCCAATGAAATTCTCAATGTCTATGACAGCGAATTTGCAGTACAGCACAAGGCCGACGACTCCCCACTGACCGCAGCAGATTTAGCCGCGCATCGTTGCATCGTGGCTGGCTTGCAGGCGTTGACGCCAGATATTCCGGTGTTGTCGGAAGAGTCCAAAGACATCAGCACCGAACAACGCCGGCAGTGGTCGCGGTTTTGGTTGGTGGATCCGCTGGATGGCACCCGCGAGTTCGTCAAGCGCAATGGCGAGTTCACCGTCAATATCGCCTTGATTGAGGATGGCGTAGCGACGTTTGGCGTGATCCAGCAACCGGTCACTGCGCGGCTGTGGTATGGCACCGCCGGGCAAGGGGCGTATCGGCGCGAGGCCGGGCAAGAGCGCGCCATCCGCGTGCAGGCACCCGCATCGGTGCCGCTGCGGGTGGCTGTCAGCCGCTCGCATCGCGATGCGCGTACCCTAGAGATGCTGGAAAAACTACCGGCGCATATTGAAATGAATTGCGGCTCCTCATTGAAATTTTGCAGTATTGCCGAAGGCGCATTGGATTTTTACCCGCGCTTTGGTCGCACCAGCGAATGGGACACCGCCGCAGGACAAATTATTTTGGAAGCCGCAGGCGGCGCGCTGCGTGACTTGCAGGGCCGGCCGTTTCGCTACAACCAGCGCGATACCCTGCTCAATGGCGATTTTCTTGCCGTGGGCGATGTTGCACTATTTGACCAGTTGCCACCGTTGTGAGCGCAGCACCCGGTATCGAGGCGCTGTTGGACATCATGGCGCGCCTGCGTGACCCGCAGCACGGCTGCCCGTGGGATGTGCAGCAGACCTTCAAAACGATTGCCGCGTACACCATCGAAGAAGCCTACGAAGTGGTCGATGCGATCGATCGTGGCGACATGGCTGAGCTTCAGGACGAATTGGGTGATTTGCTATTGCAAGTGGTGTTCCATGCGCGCATGGCGGAGGAGCAGGGCGCATTTGCATTTCCCGATGTGGTGACGGCGATTTGCGACAAGATGACGCGGCGGCACCCGCATGTGTTTGGCGATGTGCGCTATGCCGATGCCGACGCGCAACTAGTGGCTTGGGATGCCCTCAAGCGTGCCGAACGCACGGCCAATGGTGTGCAAGATACGTCGGCACTGGCCGGTATCGCGCGCGGTTTGCCGGAGTGGCAGCGCGCGCTGAAATTACAGAAAAAAGCCGCCAGCATTGGCTTTGATTGGCCCGGCCCTGCGCCCGTGTTGGAAAAATTGACCGAAGAAATTGAAGAAGTGCGTGCCGAATTTGACGCGGTACAAGCAAACCCAAATGACGCCGCTGCGAGCGATCGGCTGGAAGATGAGTTAGGCGATATTTTGTTTGTCTGTGCCAACCTAGCGCGACATGCCAAGGTGGATGTGGGGACCGCCTTGCGCCGCGCCAACCGGAAATTCGAACGCCGCTTCCGGGCAATGGAGACACTGGCAGAAGCAACCGGTGGCTTGGCGGGAAAGTCGCTGCAAGAGCAGGATGCGTTTTGGGAACAAGCCAAAGCGATGGAGCGGCAAGGCTGATGGCGAGTGGCCTGCAGATCCGGCGCAAACAGCCCGCATAGGGGAAAGATAACGATGCGCGCACAGTGGACGGGGTTGCTGATTGTCTTGCTATTGGCGCTGCTGCCGGCGCATGCGCAGGTACAGTTGGCGCGCTACCTCAAGCAGGATGCGTATCTCATTATCAAAATTTCGCCTGACCGCCAGTATTACGCCGTCACCGTGTCGCTGCAACATCGGGTGGGGTTTTGTGATTTTGTGTAAGTCGGATAGTAAGCCAACCTACCGTTTAGATCAGGGACGATAGTTGCCAATATAAGTCGCACCGTCTGGCTTTACTGCATACATTCGACAATCGTGGGCAGCATCCGAGCAAGCCATGGCAAACTGCAGGCTTGCATCACTGGCGGACAGGGTGCCGGAAGCCGAACCGTTTGCTGCCTTGGCTACTGGGTGGGCTTGTAAGGCGTCACTCTTGGGGCGGTTGTAGTGGCCAACCACGCGGCATCCGGAATAGTCACAATAGTTCACGGTGCACATGGTGGCATTGCAGGTGATGATTGTGCACCCAGTGGAGCAATTCGTCACTGGTCCTGTTTCCGGTGGGTTCGGGCTGGTTTGTGCAGCGGCGGGCGGTGATGACAAAAACAAAGAGAGCAGCAAGAGCATCGCGCAAAACCCGACAAACTTCGATGCGATATTCATTGTTGATCATCCATGTTCAGGGTTGAGTGGCAAAACTAGCATGTTCCGGGAGGGGGGGGGCAATGCCTTCGCATCACTCCAGAAAAATCAACCACGCCGCGACCAGAATCAAACCAAAACCGGCCCAGTGGTTCCACTTCAATGCCTGCCCAAGATAGAGCGTGGAAAACCCGGCAAACACCAGCAAGGTGATGACTTCTTGCATGCCTTTGAGCTGCGGTGCACTGTAGGCGGTACTGCCGATGCGATTGGCGGGGACCATTAGCATGTATTCGAAAAAGGCGATGCCCCAGCTGATTAGGATGACTTTGGGGAGTGCAACACTGCGGTATTTGAGGTGGCCATACCAGGCAAACGTCATGAAGACGTTGGAGCACAGCAGCAAGAGAGGTGTCAGAAGGCGAGCGTAGGGCATGCGCAGGCTGCGGCAGTCGAAAGCCAAAGCTTACCCCTTCACGTGGCTACAACTTGCATGCAGGCATGGTGGGCGAACGACGTCGATGATGGACAGGCAGGAAGGCAGATATGCGCGAGCAGGAACCGGCGGGGTTGATCCTCATCGTGGAGGACAATCGCAATATTTCCGAAATGGTGGGCGAGTATCTGGAGGGGCGTGGGTTTGATGTGGATTACGCCAGTGATGGGCTGGATGGCTATCGGCTGGCATCAAAAAACACCTATGACGCGATCGTGCTGGATCTGATGTTGCCGCGTATGGACGGCATGGAAGTGTGTACGCGTTTGCGTCATGAGGCGCGGAAAACCACGCCAATTTTGATGTTGACTGCGCGCGATACCTTGGATGAAAAGCTCAACGGGCTGTCGTCAGGGGCGGATGATTATTTGACCAAGCCCTTTGCCATCCGTGAGTTGGAAGCACGCTTGCGGGTATTGATCCGGCGCGACCATCGGCTGATTGGGGCAGAGGTATTACGGGTGGCAGATTTGGAGCTTGATCCGGCATCTCATCGTGCGACGCGGTCCGGGCAACACCTGCAGCTTTCGCCCACGGCGCTGCGTTTGCTGGGCATTTTGATGCGCGAATCACCACGGGTAGTGAGCCGGCAGGAGATCGAGCGCGAAATCTGGGGCAATGACTTGCCAGATTCGGACACACTACGCAGTCATTTGTACAACTTGCGCAAGGTGGTGGATAAGCCGTTTGCGCAGCCGTTGTTGCACACCGTACAAAGCGCTGGTTATCGAATCGTGGCGTTGACAAGCTGAGTGCAAGTGATGGCAGTGTCCAAACGGCGCGGTTGCAGTGCATCTACTGGGGCTGCACTTGCAGCCAAGACCGAGCGTGAGCATGAATTTACGCATGCCGCCAGTCATGAGTTGCGCACGCCATTGACCGTCATTCGCGTAGCGCGGGATTTGATCGAACAAGATCTTGGCTTGTCAGAAGCATCGCGGCGCTCGCTGGTGCGCATTCAAGGCGCCATCGGGGAGATGGAGAATATTCTGGATGCGCTGCTATTGCTGGCGCGTAGCGATGATTGCGTATTGGAAAATATGGAGTTTTCAGTATGCGAGGTGATGGCCGTGGAGCTTGACCGCATCCAGCCTGCGGTGCAGGCAAAAGGCCTGACGTTGCAGTGGGAGCAGGCCGCAGCGCCAATATTGCATGCACCGCCACGGGTGTTGCAGGTGATCGCGAGTAAATTATTGGCCAATGCGGTGCGCTTTACCGACCACGGTGAGATACGGGTACGGGTGCTGGCGGATCGGGTGCAAGTGGAAGACACCGGTATCGGCATGGATGCACAGGCATTGGCGCATGCGCATGCACCGTTCTACTGCGCACGGACAGGGACAGTGGGTGGGCCGGGGCTGGGTTTGTCGGTGGCGCATCGCTTAGGGCAGCGTTGTGGGTGGGCAATCCACTTGGAAAGCGAGCCGGCTCAAGGCACACGCGCCAGCATTATCTTCGCGGCGCAACAATAGGCCAGACGGCACAGGTAGCTGGCACGACGGTTGGGCAGGATGGTGCTGTCAACCGAACGCGCTACGGCGCGTTCATCCCGCAATCCTAATTGATCGTGCCCGTCCATGAGCCAACCGCGCCGTTCTACATTTCCCTTGTCAAAACTTGCTGCCATCACCGCCGTTGTTCTGGCTGTGGGTGGGGGGTGGTATTACTGGAGCAAGCATAAAGGCGCAGATGCGGCCGGTGGCTATCGCACGGAAACCGTGCAGCGTGGGGATATCCGGGTGGCGATTTCTGCCACCGGCACCTTGAGTGCCATCACCACGGTGACGGTGGGTAGCCAGATTTCCGGGCAGGTCACCGATGTGCTGGTGGATTTCAATTCGCCAGTGAAAAAGGGGGACATCCTTGCCAAAATCGACCCATCCACTTATCAAGCCCAGCTGGAACAAGGCAATGCGCAAATCGCCAGTGCCCGTGCGCAATTGGCACAAGCGCAAGCGAGCCTGCGCAATGCCGGCTTAGATTTTCAGCGCAAGCAAGAGTTAGCGGGGAAAAAATTAATTGCGCAAAGCGATTTGGATTTGTCGCGTACCGCGCGTGACCAGGCGCAGGCGCAGGTGAATGCGGCGCAGGCGTCGATTCGGCAGCAGTCGGCATCGCTCAAGACCACCGAGGTCAATATCAGCCGCGCGGTGATTCGTTCGCCCGTCGATGGCGTGGTACTAACCCGCTCGATTGACCCCGGGCAAACCGTGGCGGCCAATTTCTCGGCCCCAGTACTGTTCACCATCGCCGAAGATTTGTCGAAGATGAAAATCGAACTGGCGGTGGACGAGTCCGATATCGGCCAAGTGCATGTGGGGCAAACCGTCAGTTTTACCGCTGACGCCTTTCCTAATCGTCAATTCAAAGGCGTGGTGAAACAAGTGCGGATGGCCGCCACCACCACCAATAACGTGGTGACCTATCCGGTCGTGGTCAGCGTGGACAATAGTGACGGCACCTTGCTGCCGGGGCTGACGGTGAACGCGCAAATTGAAGTCAATAAGCGCGACGGCGTGCTCAAGGTGGGCAATGCTGCGCTGCGCTTCAAGCCGGCCGATGGCTCGCCATTGGCGGAGATGAAGCCTGAAGGTGCTGGCCCCAGCAGTGGCAATGGCAGTCGTGGCGCAGGAATGGGCGATGACTTGAAAACCATGGTAGCCACGCTGGCACTGAAGCCGGAGCAGAAAACTGCATTTGATGCCGCCTTGGAAGAGATGCAGCGCAAGCAGGCCGAACGCGCGGCGCAGTGGCAGTCGGGTGCCAAGGCACAGAGTCAAAACGGCGGTAGCAAACTGTTTGGCGGCGGCGGTATGCGTTCTGGCGGCGGCAATGGTGGCGGCGATGCCAACATGATGGCGCAGATGCGCGCCCGCATGCGCGACCGCATGAGTCAGCAATTTGCGGCGTTTGTGGCTACCTTAGACGATACCCAGCGCGGCCAGTGGACGGCGGGTGTGGATGCCTTGGTCAATGCCAAGCGGGTGTTGGCGTACAAATTGGTCAACGGCAAGCCGCAGCCGGTGATGATCAAAGTGGGTGCCAGCGATGGCTCCAACACCGAAGTGTCCGGCCGCGATATCAAGGACGGCGATACCATCATTTCGGGTGAGCGTACGGCTGCGGAGAGCAAGTGATGGCCGCCCCCGTTCCGGTGATCTTGACCAACCAATTGGGCAAGGTGTATTCCGCCGGTACCGAGGCGGAAGTGGTGGCACTGCATGGCGTGAATTTACGCATCGAGCGCGGCGAGTTCGTGGCCATCATGGGGCCATCGGGGTCGGGTAAATCCACCTTGATGAATTTGTTGGGTTGTCTGGATACCCCCACCAGTGGCCGCTGCGAATGCGATGGTGTGGATGTCGCCACACTGGATGCCGAACAATTGGCGCAATTGCGTCGCGACAAAATTGGTTTTGTGTTTCAAGGCTTCCATCTGTTGCCGCGCATGAACGCGACCGACAACGTGGCGATGCCGATGGGCTATGCGCAGATTCCCCCAGCCGAGCGCCGTCGGCGGGCGTTGGCAGCACTGGAGGCTGTGGGCCTTGGCGGGCGTGCCGACCATTTCCCCAATGAACTTTCCGGCGGCCAACAGCAGCGCGTGGCGATTGCGCGCGCGTTGGTCAACCACCCGCCCATCCTGTTGGCCGATGAGCCCACCGGCGCACTGGACAGCAAGACCGGCGAGGAAATTTTGACCTTGTTCAAACGCCTACGTGATGACGGCCATACCGTGATTTTGATTACCCACGATGCCCAAGTGGCTGCGCATGCCGATCGCACGTTTGTGATGCGCGATGGCGAATTACACGCGCAGACCGAGGTAGAGGCCGCATGAACTATTCCGACATTTTTCGTACCGCGTTTTTTGCTTTGCGTGGCAATTGGATGCGCAGCGCGCTGACATCACTCGGCGTGATCATTGGTATTGCCGCAGTGATTGTGATGGTCTCGATTGGCCAGGGCACGCAGGCCGAAATCGACAAAATGGTGTCGGGCCTTGGCTCGCAGCGTTTGGATATTGGCAGCGCCGGCGGCATGGGGCCGGGCGGCGCGCGGATGGCGCAGGGTAGCCGCTGGTCACTCAATGAAGGCGATGTGGATGCCATTCGTAGTGAGGTGCCGGAGGTGCAATACGTGGCCGGTTCGTTACGTGGTGGCACCCAGGTGGTGTTTGCTGAAAACAACGCATCCACCCAATGGCAGGGCGTGCAGGCCGATTGGTTTGCCATCAACGATTGGAAAATTGCCCAAGGCCAAGGGTTTGATACACCCGATTACGGTGGCAGCACCAAGCCGGTGATCTTGGGCGAAACCGTACGCAAAACCTTGTTTGGGGATGAAAGCGGCATCGGGCAAAGCATTCGCCTTGGGCGGGTACCATTTACCGTGGTCGGCGTGTTGGGCGGCAAGGGCCAAGGCGGCTTTGGCCAAGACCAAGACGACATCGTGGTGGTGCCGCTGGAAACCGCGCGGCGGCGGTTATCCACCTCGCAGGGCATGCCACCGGGCGCTGTGCAGTCGATTGCGGTGGGCGTGGACGATGCCAAGCACTTAGATGCCGCGCAGGCGGAAATCGAAGACTTGCTGCGTCAGCGCCACAAAATTCAGCCGGGCGCAGATGATGATTTCGCGGTGCGCAATATCAGCCAAATCGTCGCAACGCGCACCGCCACCACCAATTTGATGTCCAAGCTGCTGGGCGCGGTAGCCGGTATCTGCCTCATTATTGGTGGCATCGGCATCATGAACATCATGCTGGTGTCGGTGACCGAGCGCATTCGCGAAATCGGCCTACGCATGGCGGTGGGTGCGGGCCCGCGTGATGTGCGGCGGCAATTTTTGATGGAAGCGATGCTGATCTCGCTGATTGGCGGAATCATTGGTATCGCCATTGGCGTGGTGGGCGCGCTACTGGTCAGTAAATTTGGTGAGCTGCCGGTGCAGCTCAATGCCAAGGTGGTGCTGCTGGCGGCCACGTTCTCCATTTGCACCGGGCTGTTTTTTGGCTATTACCCGGCACGCAAAGCCAGTCTGCTGGATCCCATCGAGGCCCTGCGTTCGCAATAGTTGCGTCGACTTTGCGATTCTTTAACAGACGGCAGGTGCGGGGCTTGTGGCAAAATGGCCGCTTGCTCGGCTACCTGCGATGTGCCTCATGCCTGTTTGTGCCATTGCCCCGTCCTTCCGCGTTTGCGAGCTCGCACGTGGCTGATCTGTATGGGCACCTGCCGCGTGGACCGGCAGGCGTGCTGCGGGCGGCAAAATGGTCGCTGTTGGGGCTACGCGCGGCGTGGTTGCACGAATCCTCCTTTCGCCTTGAAGTCTGCGTGTTCGCCGTACTTGGCCCTTTGGGTTGGTACTTGGGCGGCAGCGGTATCGAGCGTGTGCTACTGATTGGAAGCTGCATGCTGGTCATGGCAATGGAGTTGATGAACTCTTCGATGGAAGCTGTTATCGAGCGGTTCGGAGCCGAGCGGCATGAGTTGGCCGGGCGTGCCAAAGACATGGGCTCGGCGGCGGTCTTTGTATTGATGATGAATGTCGTGCTGGTGTGGGCCGTATTGCTGGGCCCACGCTGGTTGCACGGCTAACACGACGAGAATCGAATGGACCTGAGCTTTCTGGCATCCCCCGATGCATGGCTGACCTTGGTGACCTTGAGCGCGCTGGAAATCGTGCTGGGTATCGACAACCTTGTATTCATTTCCATCGCGGTCAGCCGCTTACCCGAGCACCGCAAGCCGGCGGCACGCAAACTGGGCATCGCGGTGGCCTGCATCACCCGCATTCTGCTGCTAGTGACGCTGGCACATTTGGCACGGATGCAGAGTGATTTGTTTGCGGTGGGCGGTATGGGGGTGTCGATCCGCGACTTGGTGTTGATCGTGGGCGGCGCCTTCCTGTTGGTGAAAGGTGCATTGGAAATTCGTGACCTGATCACCGGCGGCGAAGATGAAGACCCACGCACCACCAAGACATCGGCGGTGTTTGGCGCGGTGATCGCGCAAATTGCGGTGATCGATATCGTGTTCTCACTGGACTCGGTCATTACCGCCGTGGGCATTGCCGAGCACATCCCGATCATGGTGTTTGCGATTCTGGCGGCGGTGGCCATCATGCTGCTGGCGGCCAATCCATTGGGCAAGTTCATCGACGCCAATCCCACCGTCAAAATGCTGGCCTTAGCGTTTATTTTGCTAGTCGGTGCGGTGTTGATTTTGGATGGGCTGGAAGTCCACGTACCCAAGCCTTACATCTACTTTGCGATGGCGTTTTCGGTCATGGTGGAGTGGTTCAATTTGTTGATGCGGCGTAAAGCGGCAGCACACAAAATTCCAGGTGCGGGCGAGTGGTAAGGCTTGCTGCTTTGGTTGACCAGGAACCATGATATCTATGCCATATCTGCATCAAATTGATCCGATTGCCGTGGCGATAGGGCCGCTGAAAGTCCATTGGTACGGCTTGATGTACCTGCTGGGTTTTGTGGTTGCGTTCTGGCTGGGGCGGCGTCGCGTGCGTGCCGGGCGCCTGCCCGGCGTGGATGACAACGGCTTTGGCGATTTGATGTTTTATTCGATGTTAGGCGTAGTGCTGGGTGGGCGCATCGGCTACATCCTGTTTTATGATTTTGGTGAATTTGTCAAAGACCCGTTGATGATCGTGCGGGTCTGGCAGGGCGGAATGAGCTTCCACGGTGGCTTGCTGGGGGTGCTAGCCGCCATTGCATGGTGGTCGCGCAAGCACCGTCTGCATTTTTTCGACACCGTCGATTTCATGGCCCCCTTGGTGCCGGCGGGCTTGGGCTTTGGCCGCATCGGCAACTACATTGGTGGCGAGTTGTGGGGCAAGCCCACGGCGGGTACTGCGTTTGATGGCTGGGGGGTGATCTTCCCGCGTGCATTGCCAGAACCGTTTGCATCGATGGACGCCGCCAGCCTGCGTACCTATTTTGAAAGCGGCGCACTGAACAGCTTTGCGCGGCATCCGTCGCAGTTGTATCAGGCAGCATTGGAAGGTTTACTGATGTTCTGCGTGCTGCTGTGGTTTTCCAGCAAACCACGGCCACGTTATGCAGTGTCGGGCATGTTTGCGCTGCTGTATGGCTGCTTCCGCTTTTTGGTCGAATTTGTACGTGAACCAGACGCGCAACTGGGCTATCTGGCCTTCGGCTGGGTGACGATGGGACAAGTGCTCAGCACACCCTTGATCTTACTAGGGGTGTTCTGGCTGTGGCGCTCACGTAGCACGCCTACTTTGCAACCACAGGTGCGTTGATGCAGGCTTATCTGGACTTGCTGCGGCATGTGCTGGAGCAGGGCAGCGCAAAATCTGACCGTACCGGCACGGGTACCCGTAGTGTGTTTGGCTGGCAGATGCGGTTTGATCTGACGCAGGGCTTTCCACTGGTCACCACCAAAAAATTGCACCTGCGCGCAATCATCCACGAGTTGCTGTGGTTCTTGCAGGGCAGCACCAATATCGCCTATTTGCGTGACAACAACGTCAGTATCTGGGACGAGTGGGCCGACGCCAACGGTAATCTTGGCCCGGTGTATGGCAAACAATGGCGAAGTTGGGAAGGGGCCAATGGCCAGACCATCGACCAAATCCAATGGGTGGTCGATGAAATCCAGCGCAACCCCGATTCGCGGCGCTTGCTTGTCAGTGCGTGGAATGTGGCCGACTTGCCGCAGATGGCATTGATGCCTTGCCATAGTCTGTTTCAGTTCTATGTGGCCGACGGCAAACTCAGTTGTCAGCTGTACCAGCGCAGTGGCGATATTTTTCTCGGCGTGCCGTTCAATATTGCCAGCTATGCATTGCTGACCCATATGGTGGCTCAGGTATGCGGGCTGGCGGTGGGCGATTTTGTGCACACACTGGGCGATGCACACTTGTATGCCAATCATTTCGAGCAGGCGCGCGCGCAGTTGTTGCGCACGCCACGGGCGCTGCCGCAGCTGAAATTAAATAACGAAGTGCGGGATATCTTTGCGTTCCGAATCGAGGATATCGCCATCAACGGCTACGACCCGCACCCCGCTATCAAGGCGCCGGTTGCGGTGTAACGCAAGGGTGGCATCCTCGTTCGCTCCTCCCCACGAGGTTTCGAATGCTTTCCACACAAGCTCCCGTTGCCACCGCATCGCTACCCATCTCGGTGCCGGCGAATCCCGCCGCATTGCGCCCGCTACATACGTTGTCGTGCATCGTGCCGTGTTACAACGAAGCGGAAAATCTCGAACAGTTACTGCCGCTGCTGCAAGCGCAGCTTGCGTGCCTTGCCGAGCAGTGGGAAATCATTCTGGTGGACGATGGCAGCAGCGATGCCACCGCGCAGCGCATGCCGCAATGGACACAGCACGCCGGTGTGCGTGGACTGCAGTTATCGCGCAATTTTGGCAAAGAGGCGGCGCTGACTGCCGGCTTGCAAGCCGCAGCGGGGGACGTTGTGGTGATGCTGGATGCCGACTTGCAGCATCCGCTGGCCTTACTGGATACCTTCGTGCGGCATTGGCGTGCGGGTGCCGATGTGGTGTATGCCGTGCGCGAACATCGCGATGGCGAAAGCTGGTTCAAGCGCATCGGTGCCGGTTGGTTCTATGGCATGGTCAACGGCGGGCGGTTCAAGGTGCCTGCCAATGCGGGTGATTTTCGCTTGATGGATCGCAGCGTGGTGCAGGCATTGCTGGCATTGCCGGAGCGCAATCGCTTCATGAAAGGTTTGTATGCCTGGGTGGGGTTTGAAGCTGTTGCGGTGACCTATCTGCCGGAGGAACGTGGCCACGGACACAGCCACTTCAATAAATGGCGGCTGCTGCGGTTGGCCTTGGATGGCCTCTTCGCATTTACGTTGTGGCCGCTACGCACAGTGATCATGGTCGGTTTTTTACTGGCACTGGCAGCATTCGCTTACGGTGCTTATCTGACCGCGGGGTATTTGTTGTACGGTCATACCGTGAATGGCTGGACCACGATCGTGGTGAGCCTGATGTTGTTTGCCGGCATTCAATTGGTCTCACTGGGCGTGGTGGGCGAGTACGTGGGGCGGATTTACGAAGAGACCAAGCGCAGGCCGATTTTCGTGGTTAAACGTGACTTGGGGGTTGGCCTGAAGCACACAACCTTGCCAGCGCAGGCCACACATTCCGGCACGCGGAGTGAAGCATGAGCCGCGCTGCTTACAACACGTCTTGGTCGGATGCGATCAAGATGCTGGCGATCATCGCGCTGTGGTTGGCTGCAGCCGCTTGGATGCGGCCATTGATGCACCCGGATGAGGGGCGCTATGCGACGGTGGCCTATGAAATGTTGCGCTCGGGCGACTGGCTAACACCCACCCTCAACGGCATGCCGTTTTTCCATAAACCGCCATTGTTTTATTGGCTGACAGGCGCAGCGTTAGCGGTGTTTGGGCCCAATGAATTTGCCGCACGCATGGCCTCGTTGATTGGTGCCAGCATGGGGGCTTGGGCCTTGTATCTGTTCACCCGGCATTGGTGTGGGCAAGCGTTAGCACGCCGCAGTGTGCTGGTGTTATTGGTGTTGCCCATGTTTTTTGCGGCGGCGCAATTTGCCAATTTGGACATGCTGGTGGCCGGCTGCATCACCGCGACCATCCTTGCGTTGGCGCATGCCGCACTGTGTTTTGAACAAGGCTTGGCATACCGTCGTGTGTTGTGGTTAGCCTATGTGCTGGCCGGGCTTGGGGTGTTGGCCAAGGGGCTGATCGGGTTTGTGTTGCCGGCGATGGTGATTGGGCTATGGCTGTTGCTGCGCTGGCGTTGGCGCACGCTATGGGCGTTGCTGTCGGTGCCCGGAGTGGTGCTGATGCTGGTGGTGACCGCACCGTGGTTTGTGGCGATGCAACTGCGGTTTGATGGGTTTTTGCATTACTTTTTCGTGGTGCAGCATTTCCAGCGGTTTGCAGCGACCGGCTTCAACAATGTGCAGCCATGGTGGTTCTACCCGGCGGTGTTGGTGCTGTGTAGTTTTCCGTTGGTGTTATGGCTGCGCGGCACATGTGTGCGCGGTTATTTCACCCATCAAGACACCCAAGGTGCGCTACGCATGTTGATGGGCCTGACGGTGTTGTGTGTGTTGTTGTTTTTCTCGCTGCCAAAATCGAAGTTGTTGGGCTATATCTTGCCGGCGGTGCCGGCTCTGGCATGGTGGATTGCCGATGCCAGCACCCGCACACAAGAAAGCCTTGCACGTACCCGCCGTTGGTATGTGAGTCTGGGTGCTAGCGCCTTATTGGGACTGACTGCGGTGATTGGCCTGAGTGTGGTCAAAGGGCATTCATCCAAACCGATTGGCGTGGCGTTACGCGCGCACTATCAGGCGGGCCAGCCGGTTTATATCCTCAAGGACTATCTGTATTCGGTGCCGTTTTACGCGCGCCTGCAACAACCGGTCTTCGATGTGGATGATTGGAGTGACCCAGACATCGCCCAGCGCGACACTTGGCGCAAAGAAATTGCCGATGCGGGCAGTTTTGCCCCCGCGCTGGCCAAACATCTGCTGATCTATCCGCAGGCATTGCCGGCGGCGTTGTGCGGCGGTGGTGTGGCGTGGGTGTTGGGGGATGCTGATTCGATCAAGGATTATCCGTTCTTGACGCAAGCACACACCCTGTACGCCGATCGGCAGCAAACCTTGTGGCGGGTTGATCCTAGGCAATCGGCGCAATCTGCGGCGCTGGGTTGCACAAGGCCCACGCAATGAGTGTGGGCATCGACGCGCATGCGCCACTGCGACGCATCAGTGTGTGCGTGGATGATTTTGGCTTGCACGATGGCATCAATCAGGCGGTGTTTGCCTTGCTGGCCATGGGGCGGGTGCAAGCGGTATCGGCAATGGTGGGCGGTGTTGCGTGGAAGCAGGGTGCGCGTGAGCTGCGCGGCATCGATGCGCAACAGGCCGAGGTGGGTTTGCATCTGGATCTGACTGAATGCCCCTTGCACCCGAAGTTGCGGTTTACCCATCGGCAATTACTGGTGCGTGCCAGTCTGCGGCAGTTGGATGCGCAGGCGCTGGAGGCTGAATTTCACGCACAACTGGATGCCTTCGAGCTCGCCATGGGGCGCGCACCGGTCTATGTGGATGGGCATCAGCATGTGCATCAACTGCCCATCATTCGCGATGTCTTGCTGCGCGTCATTCAGCAGCGTTACGCGCAGGCGATGCCGTGGTTGCGATCAACCCGCAGCGCGCCTCAAGCCGCGCATCTTGATCGGCGCACGCAACTCAAAAGCCACATCATCGCCGTGCTGGGGCATCACGCAATCAGCACCCGTGCCAAGGCATTGGGCCTTCAGCAAAACCGGCATCTACTTGGGGTTTATGATTTTTCTGGCGATGCTCAGGGATATGGCAAACGCATGCAGTGTTGGTTGGCGGCGGCAGCAGATGGCGACGTATTGATGTGCCACCCCGCGCTTACTGCGCCGGCGAGTGATGCCATCGCGGCGGCGCGGCAAGTGGAATATGCAGTGTTGTCCGCCGCAGCGTTCGACACGTGGTTGGCAGCGGCGAAGTTGCGTTTGCTACCGATGCGGCAGATTCTGGCCTCGCCGCAACGATAGCGGCATCGCGTCGGTGTCACCTAGATATCACCTAGACTTGCCCTGACGCCACCCGCGCACGCATGATGATAGCGATGCCTACTCTCACCCTTATCGCGGCGTTGGATCGCAATTTCGCCATTGGAAAAGGCAATGCCTTGCCGTGGCATTTGCCGGACGATTTGCACCATTTCAAAGCCCTGACTTTGAATAAACCGGTGCTAATGGGGCGCAAGACCGCGCTATCACTGGGACGGGCCTTACCCAAACGGCGCAACCTAGTGCTAACCCGCAGTGGCGAGGTGCCATTTGCGGGGATGCAGGCGGTGACCACGGTGGATGCGGCGCTGGAGATTGCGGCTGCCGACGGCAGTGACGTGCTCTGCGTGATCGGCGGTGGTGAACTCTATGCGTTGACGCTATCGCAGGCCACGCGGCTGCATCTGACCTATGTGGACACCGAGGTGGCAGGCGCGGATACGTTTTTTCCACAATTCGATACCCGCATCTGGCACGCAACCGCACGCATCCAGCACCCAGCCGATGCCGCGCATGCATTTGCGTTTTCGATGGTGACGTACACGCGCGCTTAGCGGGGCCCCGGTGGGGGGGCGTCGGGGCGACGCGCTGGCTGCGCCGGTTTGTGTTTATGGCGTTGCTTGGGCGCAGGTGCGGGCACATCGCGGCCGGGCACTTGCACCACATGCAAGCCTTCGGCATCCAATTGCAGGGCGGTAAGTTTGCCGCTCCACACCGCGCCGGTGTCGATGGCGTGGATGCCGTTGCCGATATGCAGACCCAGTGCGCTCCAATGGCCGCAGACGATATTCAGGTCGCGCGGGGCATGGCCGGGTACCGAAAACCACGGGTACAACCCCGGAAGCTGGCTGCCCGGAGCGCCTTTGTGTTCGAACGCGATACGTCCGCGCGGGCTGCAATAGCGCATGCGGGTGAAGATATTGATGATCGCGCGATCGCGCTCCATCCCTTGCAGGCGCGGTGACCATTCGGGGCCATCGCCATACATATTGCGCAGCAGGCGGCGGTAGTTGTCGCCGTGCAGGCGGGACTCAACTTCGCGCGCGTGTTTTTCAGCCAAAAAGCTTGTCCACTTCGGGGCCAAGCCGGCATGCACCATCATCCAGCCCAATGTGCGGTCCACATGGCAGAGTTTGCGCTTGCGTAACCAGCCTAGAAGTTCCGGTGCATCTTCGGCAAACAGCACGCCTTGCAAGTCAGGGTTGACCCGGCGTTGCTCGTCGGGGCTGCGTTCGGCGATGGCCAACAACGACAGATCGTGATTGCCCAACACCACGTGACTGACCTCACGCAGCGAATGCACCAAGCGCAAGGTCTCGGCGGACTGCCCACCACGGTTGACCAAGTCACCGCAAAACCACAGGCGATCACTCGCCGGATCAAAGCGAATTTTCTCCAGCAAACGCTGGGTCACGTCGTAGCAACCTTGCAGGTCGCCAATTGCCCAGACGGCCATCAGCTCACCGTCTCAGTGCAAAGTGCGCGGAATGGACAGGGTGAACGACGGGATGGGCGCGGCAAAGCGGGTGCCATCATCGGCCAGCATGTCGTAACTGCCACGCATGGTGCCGATATCGGTTTCCAGTACCGCGCCTGAGGTGTACTCAAAGCCCTCGCCGGGCCGCAGCCACGGTTGTTCACCCACCACGCCCTCACCTACCACTTCGCGGACTTTGCCGTTACCGTCGGTAATCAACCAATGGCGGCCCAACAGGCGTGCCGGGTGTTTGCCCTGATTGCGAATTTGGATGGTGTAGGTAAACACGAAACGGCCCTCTTCCGGGACCGATTGGTCATCCAGAAAATGCGCGTTGACCGCGATGTCGAACTGATAATCGTTGTTGCTCATGCCGCCATTCTAGCGGCGCGCGCCGGCTTGCGCCCATGCTTTTGTGTGGGCGGGTCAATTGGCTGCTAGCAAGTTCGCCAAACGCACGAATCCGGCCACTTCCACTTGTTCGGCACGTGCGTCTGGGCGCAGGCCAGCGGCTTCGATGTGCGCGCTGTCGGCCACACCCTGCAACGCATTGCGCAAGGTTTTACGACGCTGGCCGAAGGCGGCGCGCACCACGTTGGCAAAGCTGGGAGGGTGGGCAACGCCGATGGCCGCTTGCGGTTTTGGCACCAGCCGTACCACCGCTGAGTCCACCTTCGGTGCCGGTTTGAAGGCCCCCGGCGGCACGATGAACAGTGGCGTCACCGCGCAGTACGCTTGTAGCATCACGCTGAGGCGACCATACACCTTGCTGCCGGGACCGGCGGCCATGCGTTCGACCACTTCCTTTTGCAGCATGAAGTGCATGTCGCGGATCGCGGCGGCATGATCCAGCGCATGGAACAAAATCGGTGAGCTGAGGTTGTAGGGCAGGTTGCCGACCAAGCGGATTTGCCCATGCGCATCGCCGCGCTGCGCGGCCAGTGCGCTGAAATCCACGCCCAGCACATCGCCTTCGATCAGGTGAAGCGTGCCATGCGCTTGCGCGGCCGCTTGCAGTGGCGCGTGCAGGTCGCGGTCAAACTCGATCGCGGTCAGCGCGCCGTGTTTTTTCAGCAGCGGAAACGTCAGCGCGCCTTGTCCGGGGCCGATCTCGACGATGGCATCACCCGGCTGCGGGTTGATCGCCAGCACGATGTTGGCAATCACGCCGTGGTCGTGCAGGAAGTTCTGGCCGAGGTGCTTCTTGGCCGGTTCGGTGAACCCGCTCATCGTGCCGCTCGTCCTGTTGTGGCCAATTGCGTGCAGGTGCGGATGGCGGCGTACAGGCTGGACGGGTCGGCCTTGCCGGTGCCGGCCAGCTCCAGCGCGGTGCCGTGATCCACCGCTACGCGCGGGTAGGGCAGGCCCAGACTGATATTGACGGCGTGGGTGAAATCGGCGTGTTTGAGTACCGGCAGGCCTTGGTCGTGGTACATCGCCAGCACCGCGTCAAAGCCGCGCAGTTTGTCGGGCAGGAAGGCAGTATCGGCGGGCAGCGGGCCAATCAAGTGCATGCCTTCGCTGCGCAAGTGGTCGAGGGTGGGGATGAGGATGTCGAGTTCTTCACGGCCCAGATGGCCGTCCTCGCCCGCATGTGGGTTCAGGCCCAACACGGCAATCGTGGGCGCGGGGATACCAAACTGAGTGCGCAGCGCGGTATCGACGATGCGCAGTGTGCGCACCACGGCTTCTGGCGTGATGGCGGCGGCCACCTCACGCAAGGGCATGTGTACGGTTTGTAGCGCTACCCGCATCTGCGAGTTGGCCAGCATCATCACCACATCGCAGTCGGCTTGATCGGCCAGCAGGCCGGTCATGCCGGTAAAAGTGATGCCGCCGGCATTGATCACCGCCTTGTGCACCGGGCCGGTCACCAGACCATCCAGTTCGCCGTCGATGCAGGCGCGTGCGGCGCGGCTGATGGCGGCGATCAGCGAGGTGGTATTGGCCGGGTTGGGGTGACCAAAACGGGTGGCCACCGGGTGTGGGATGTCCACGATGGCCAGACTGCGCGGGTGATGCGGTGCTGCACCGTAGGGGTGCAGGTGCAGCGGCAGGCCAAGTGCCTGCGCCGCACGTTGCAAGCTGGCGGCATCACCAAAAATCACCAATTGCGCCGCCCAATCGTGCTGGGCGGCATGGACGACCAATTCCGGGCCAATGCCCGCAGGTTCACCCGGAAGCAGTGCAAGACGAGGTGGCATCGTACTTAAAATGCCGTGCGGCTACCCTCGGGATGGACATCCACCGGGGTCATCTTGGGGTGTTCTTTGGTGGTTTCCGGTAGTGCAGGACGAGTGGATTTGCCTTGATCATCGCGAGTATCGACGAATGCTTCGCCACGCATTTCACGTAGCCAGCGGTTCCACTCTTCTTCCAGCTTGCGCCGACCAATGGTTTCACGCACTTGGCCGCGCATGTTTTCGTCACCGGCGGCAATTTCACGGGTGCCGGTGCGCTGCACGATCACCCAGCCCGCATCGGTTTTGAACGGGGCAGAGGTCTGACCATCACTTAGTCCAGCCATCTGCATGCCAAATGCGGTGCCATAGGTATCAGCACCGACCCAACCAAGGTCACCACCGCGGCGGCGGGTGCTGGCATCGTCCGAGGCTTCCCCGGCGAGTTTGGCAAAATCGGCCCCCCCCGCCAGGCGGGCGGCCAGCGTGTCGGCCTTGGCCTTGGCGGCGGCGTCATCGGTTTTGTCATCGACTTTGATCAAGATTTGACGTGCCGAATATTGGGTGACTTTTTCGCCACCGCCTGCCGCTTGAGTACGGCTGCCCACCAATTGCAGCAATTGGAAGCCACTGGGGCCACGGATGGGGCCAATCACTTGGCCATCCTTCATTTGCGCGATGGCGGCGGCAAACGCCGGCGGGATTTCGTTCATGCTGCGCCAACCCAAGTCGCCGCCTTCCAGTGCATTGGGGCTGTCGGAATAGCGCACGGCGGCTGCCGAGAAGGTCATTTCGCCGCGCTCAACCAGACTTTTGATGCCATCCACTTTTTTCTGTGCGGTGGCGATTTGTTCCGGGGTGGCACCATCGGGGGTGCCGACCAGAATATGCGCCAGATGAAACTGCTGACTGGCTGCCGCCGAGGCATTGGCCAGCGCAGCGTCCACTTCGGCCTCGCTGACGTTGATGCGGCCTTGAGCAAAACTTTGACGCAGCTTTTGGGTGATGATTTCGTCGCGCAGATTGTTGCGGAAATCGGCAAAGCTCATGCCGTCCTTGCCGAGGCGTTCGCGCAGTTGATCGACGCTCATGCTGTTTTGCTGCGCCACACCCTGTACTGCACGTTCCAGATCCGCGTCACTGGCGGTGATGCCGGCATCGGTGGCGCGGGCAAGCTGCAAGCGCATCAGGATCAAGCGCTCCAGCACCTGCCGCTGCAACACATCTGCGGGTGGTAGTTGATTTTCTTTGCCTGCGTATTGGGAACGAATATTGGCAACTGCGCGATCAAGCTCGCTGCGCAAAATCACGTCTTCGTTGACCACTGCGGCAATGCGATCCACTGGCTGTGGCGTTGCGTAGTCCTGTGCCTGCGCGCCGGATACGAACAGTAATGCCGGCAATAAAGCCGCCAGCAGGGGACGGGGGGCGCACAAGCGATAGCTGGAGGTCATGGAATTTTCGTATTGTCCTGCGTGGATGGCTGGCCCGTGGCGATCTGCGGTGGGACCAGGTACAAATCATCGCGATTGTAGCCGAGGATGGCCCGGCGCAAGGCACGCTGGGTATCTTGCCCGGCCGAACCCAGCCCTTTCAGTTCGATTTCAAACATCAAGGTGTTGCCGAGGTCGCCCATGCGATTTTGCACGTAGCGGCGGGCCACAACCCGAACGGCGACACAACAGCTATCCCACTGCACGCCGGCGAGGCTTTCCAGGGTCTTGCTGTCGCGCAGGGAATAGTATTGCCGGCCAACGATGCTCCAGCGTTCGTTGATGGGGTACAGGAACGAGGCGTCGATTTGTTCCAGCAGGGCACGGCGATAGCGGTAGCTCAGGTTGAACACGCCTTCATTGGGCAGCAGGTAACGGGCACGCACGCTGGCCAGATCGGTGCGGTTGAACTTGGGGTCGCGTTGGTAGGAGGCACCAATCGTCCAGCGGTCGGTGGGGGCGTAGTTGGCATCCACGACCCAAGCCGAGCGGCCTTCTTGGGTGATGGGCTCGTTTGGCAGACGCACCCGCGAGTCTTCGAAATAGCGGATCTGGCCAAGGCTAAGCGAGAGTCGCTCGTGGCCGTCGGACTGACGAATCATGCGGGTGCTGATGGCCAAGGTGAGCTGATTGGCATCGGCTTGGCGGTCGGCACCGGAATAGCGATTGTCGCGGAACAGCTGGTTCCAGCTGAAGGTCAGTGGCTGGGTATCGAACACCGGCATGTTGGACTGGTTGACGTAGGGCACATTCAAATAGAACAGCCGTGGCTCGATGGTTTGCAAATAATCTTTGCCTTTGACCTGCATGTCGCGGTCAAAGAACAGGCCAGTGTCAAGGCTGAAAATCGACTGCCCGCGTGATGGCGAATTGCCACCCAAGGTCTGCCCCAGCGCGTGATCTAGCGAATAGCCAGTGACGCGATAGGCCAAGGTGGGGCGCAAGAACCACGCGTCGCCTTCCAGTGGCGCGCTGATCCACGGTTTGATATCCAGCCGCGAGCCTGCGGCATACACCGGGTGATGAAACTTCACCGCCTCTGCATCAACACCAAATTGCAGTGTGCTGGTCAGGTGGCGTTCCCAACTGACGAAGGCACGTGGCAAACGGTCGTAGGGCAGGATGCTGTCACTGAGGGTGAAGTCAGCCAGTTGCCAATGATCTGCACTGATGCCGGCGGTCCATTCCATGCCGCGTCCATACACGCCGATGGCGCTGTAGGAAGTGGCCTGTGAGAGGCCATCGATATTGTTGTTGAAGTCTTCGAAATAGTACGGGTCGCTGATCCAATTGACGTCGGCACGTGCCTGCCAGTTGGGCGATAGATCTTGCACGCCTTCGAAATGTGCCAGTCCTCGGCTGCGCTTACGCAGCTTGTCATCGGGCATCCACAGCGCGTCCAATTCGCCGTGGCCGGTTTCATTGAGATAACGGAATTGCCCACCCATCGCCGCGCCGCGCTTACTCATCCAGCGCGGCATCAAGGTGGCGTCATAGTTGGGGGCAAGGTTCAGGTAAATGGGTTGCCGATAATCAAACCCATTGCGGCTGGAATTGGACATCGACGGCAACAGCAAGCCGGTGCGGCGGTCATCATTGGTGGGGAACATGAACCACGGCAAATACAGCACGGGTACTTTGCCTACGCGCAATGTGGCACCGTGCGCCACCGCCATATTGGTGCTGGTGTTGATGTCGATTTTTTTGGCGCTTAATTCCCAATGCCGTTCTTCGGGCGGGCACGTGGAGTAGGTGGCACCGTACAGGCTGCCAATATCGCCAGTCATGCTCAGGCTGTGCGCCTTGCCATTGCCGCGTCGCGACAGCAGTTGGTATTCCAAGTCCTGCATGCTGTGGGTGTCGGAATTTTGATCCCCTTCGGCACGCGCGGCGCGCATGCGCAGGCCGGATGCTTGGTAACGCACGCTTCCTTCGGCGTTGTAGCGGTTCTGAGCCTTGTCGAAGGTCAGCTGGTCGGCACCCATGAATTGGTCGCCACGGCGCATGGTGACATTGCCATTGAACATCGGGTTGGCTTCGGTGCCTGACAGCAAATCGCCTTCGATATCGGTGGGGCGATGATTGTTGTCGAGCAGATTCAGCCCTTCGGGGGCTTTCTGGGCATCTTCAAATGCTGGCACTGCATCCACCACCGGGCACAATTTGTACGATGGCGTGGATTTGCCGTCGGCAGCATGCGCCTGTAGCGAAAGAGTGATGCACAAGGACAAGGGGAGCAGGCGCAGGACTGGGCGCACGGGCGATCCGGAAACGAAAAACGGGTGACTAGCTTGCCGCAAGCGGCAAACGGTTACCAGCGTAAGCCATCTATATGTGCCACACAGCACTCGGCGAGGGCGGTAAGGTCATAGCCGCCTTCCAGCATCGACACCACGCGGCCACCACAATGCCGGTTGGCGATCACGACCAATTCGCGGGTGATCCACGCAAAATCATCGGTATTCAGCTGCAAATTGGCCAACGGGTCGCGGTGATGACCATCGAAGCCGGCAGAAATCAGTACCAGTTGTGGGCGGAACATATCCAGAAATGGCAAGAGTTCCATTTGCCACGCTGCGCGGAATGCGGCACTGCCAGCGGCTTCGGGCAGAGGGACATTGGCGATATTGCCGATGCCGGTTTCGTGGTGGGCGCCGCTGCCCGGGTACAACGGCCACTGGTGGGAGCTGGCAAACCGAAGTTTGGCTTCGGTGGCAAAAATGGCTTGGGTGCCATTGCCATGATGGACGTCGAAGTCGGCAATCACGACCCGTTCCAGCCCATGCTGATCCAGCGCATGCCGTGCGGCCACGGCGATATTGTTGAATAGGCAAAACCCCATCGCCGTGGTGGCGGTGGCGTGGTGGCCGGGCGGGCGCACCGCGCAAAAGGCGCGGGTAGTGCGCCCAGCCAGTACTGCATCCACCGCCGCCACCCCGGCCCCAGCGGCACGCAGCGCGGCTTCGGCCGAACCGGGTGACAGCATGGTGTCGGGGTCCAGTGCCATCACCCCAAGCGGCACGGTTTCCAGCACGCTGTCGAGCAACGCGGCGTCGTGCACGCGCAGTAATTGACCACGGGTGGCGCGCGGGGCTTGCTGCCAATCCAGATCCGGGTGCGCAGCCTCCAGCGCACCCAGAATGCTGCGCAGGCGCGCCGGGCGTTCAGCGTGGTCGGGGCCGGTGTCGTGCGCCAAACACGCAGGATGGGTGAACACTTGGAGCATACGTGGCGGCCGCCGGTGCGTTTATTTGCGGCGTTCGTGCGCCCACAGCACTTCGCCGTGGCCACTGGCACGGGCCAGCACGCGGGCCAGCACAAACAACAAATCCGACAAACGATTGAGGTAGTGCACCGGCTGCGGACGGATGTCTTCCAGTCGCGCCAATTCCACCGTGCGGCGCTCGGCACGACGCACCACGGTGCGGGCGATATGGCAGCGCGCAGCGGCCTCGCCACCGCCGGGCAGGATGAATTCTTTCAGCGCAGGCAGGCCGTCGTTGAAGTGGTCAAGTTGGGCTTCCAGCGCGTCGATATCGGCATCAAACACCGCCGCATGGCCAGGGATGCACAGCTCGCCCCCCAGATCGAACAACTGGTGCTGGATGCGCACCAGCAATGCGCGCACATCCTCTGGCAGATCCACTGCCAGTAACAGGCCAATGCAGGAATTGGCTTCATCCACGGTGCCATAGGCCTCGACCCGCGCCGAATCTTTGCCCACCCGCGAGCCATCGCCCAAGCCGGTGCTGCCGTCATCACCGGTGCGGGTATAGATTTTGCTAAGCCGGTTGCCCATCAGGCGGTTTGCGCACGCAGTGCCGGGTTGCGACGGCGTAGCAATTCAAAGCCGCCAAACAGCAGCGCCGCATAGAACAAGGTGCCGGCGACGGTCCACTGGAAGAACGGGATGCCGGCCACATAGGCCGCCAGCAAGCCACTGGCATTTTGCGGGTACATGCTGCTGCCCAGCCATGTTCCAAAATTGGTGACCACAAAGAACAGCAGCGAGCCGGCCAAGCCGTAGCCCAGCACGCGGCCGCCACTGACCTTGCCACGCAAGCCAAAGCCCAGCACGGTGGACAGTGCGATGCAGGCATACACCAGCAGATAGCCGGCGCTGGCGAAATAGCTCCAGTAGACGCCACCGTTGACCACGCCCAGCACCAGATCGGAGGCAAACATCGCCAGCAACGGCACGATCAATGCCCAGCTGCGCTTGGCAAAATAGGCACCACCAAACAGCGCCACCGCTTCAATCGGCGAAAAATTGGGTGGATGCGGCAATACCCGGGTCAATGCGGCGGCAAAGATCAGCGCGGCCAATACCAGTGGGCCAGTAGCGGACAGGGAAGCGGGGCGATTCATGGCGGTCTTCGTCAATTGCAGCGAAGCCGTTAGCATAGCGCAATGTCCAAGAATGACTCGGAAAACAGCCGCACCCACGATGTTCTGATCGTCGGTGGCGGTTTGGTGGGCGCTAGCCTGGCCATCGCGCTGGACGCACTGGGGCTGGATGTCGGCATGCTGGAAGCCGCCCCGGCGGGCGCATTGCCACCGGTGTTTGATCAGCGCAATCTCAGTTTTGCCGAAGCCACCTTGCATGCGCTGGACGCACTGGGGGTGCTGGGATTGATGCGCGCGCCCACCGGCAGTATTCGGCGCATCCACATCAGCCGCGCCGGGGATTTTGGGCGGGTGCAGTTGGATGCCCGCGAGCACGGGCGCAGCGAATTCGGCCGGGTGGTGGTGGCGCGTGATTTTGGCGAAGCATTGGAAGCGCGGCTAGACCAGTTGGCCCACCTCACCCGCTATCGCCCCGCGCGGTTTCTCGGTGTGGCGGCGATGGAAGACGGGTTTCGTTGCATCCAAATGGCCGATGCCAATGGCGAGCAGCTATTGCGCGCCCGCTTGCTGGTGGCCGCCGACGGTGCACGCAGCGCGGTGCGCACGGCCGTGGGCATCGGCAGCCAGACGTACGATTACGCGCAAACCTTGTTTGTCGCCCGTCTGCGCAGCCAACGCGCGCCGGATGGCTGCGCCTTTGAACGCCTCACCGAGAGCGGCCCGACCGCACTCTTACCGCGTGGCGATGGCCATTACGGACTGGTGCATGGCGTGGCCAGTGCCGAGGCCGACGCCGTTGCCGCCTTGGGCGATGCCGCCTTCCTTGCGCGGGTGCAGCATGTGTTTGGCTGGCGCGCCGGGCGTTTTCTGGACGTTGGCCCGCGCAGCGCCTATCCCATGCAGCGCTGCGTGGCCGACGCACTGACCGCACCGTGTGCGGTACTGGTGGGCAATGCCGCGCAATCCATCCATCCACTGGGTGCGCAGGGCTTCAATCTGGGCCTGCGCGATGCACTGACCTTGGCCGAGTGCATCGCCGAGCATGCCGATGACCCCGGCAGCGCGGCGGTGTTGCAGCGCTACGCCACCCGCCGCAGCGAAGACCGCAACCGCACGTTGACGTTCTCGGATGGCTTGGCGAAATTGACCGCAAACGATGCCCCGCTACTGCGCCCGCTGCGCAGCGCCGGGCTGCTGGCATTGGATGCCTCCGGCGCGTTGCAAGGCTGGCTGGCTGGTGGCGCGATGGGGTATCGCGGCGATGTGCCGGCGTTATGCCGCAGGAGGTACGCATGAACCGGCGTAGTGGCTTGGATGTGGTAGTCGCCGGTGGCGGCGTGGTGGGCGCCGCCGCGGCCTTGATGCTGACCCGCGAAGGCCTGCACGTCGCATTGGTGGACCCGCGTGAACCCGCGCCATGGGCACGTACGACGCGCGACCTGCGGGTGTTTGCATTCGCCCCCGACAATGCTGCCTTATTGGGCGATCTGGGGGTGTGGCCGCAGGTGCAAGCCGCGCGTGTGCAGCCCTATCGCGGCATGCGCGTGTGGGACGCCGCCGGCGGTGCGCCATTGACCTTTGATGCCGATGCACTGGGGCAGGCGCAGTTGGGCTGGATCGTCGAAAACGGCCTGCTGGTGGACGTGCTGTGGCAAGCCCTGCGCAGCGCTGGCGTGCGCGTGCATTGCCCCGCCAAAATCGAGACGCTGGAGCAACACGCCACCGGCGTGCGCGTGGGCCTGGATGATGACGTGGTGCTGGATGCGCGTCTGGCCATCGCCGCCGATGGCGCACACTCCACACTGCGCACACTGGCCGGCATCGACATACATGCGCACGACTACCAACAGCGCGGTGTGGTTGCTTTTCTCAGCAGTGAACAGCCGCATCAAGACACCTGCTGGCAGCGGTTTTTACCCACCGGCCCGGTGGCATTGCTGCCCTTCAATGACGATGGCGACACCGCATTGCGCGGGCGGCTGGGATCACTGGTCTGGACCTTGCCCAACGCCGAAGCACAGCGGTTGCTGGACGCCCCCGCGCAACAGTTTGAACGCGAACTGGCCACCGCCTTCGCCGGGGAACTGGGCGACTTCACCCTGCAATCCCCACGCGCGGCATTTCCGCTGCGCCGGCAACTGGCCAGCCGGCAATGCCAGGACCGCCTGTTGCTGATCGGCGACGCCGCCCACGCGGTACACCCCTTGGCCGGGCAGGGCGTCAACTTGGGTCTGCGCGATGTGTCTGCGTTGCAAACACATGTGCGCGATGCCCAGCGCCATGGCCACGACATCGCATCGCCCACACAACTCGCCCGCTGGGCACGCACCCGCCGCAGCGAGAACGCCATCAACGCCCACGCATTCGAAACCATCAACCGCGTCTATAGCAACGACGCCGTCCTGCCCACCCTGCTGCGCGGACATGCGCTGGGATTGGCCGGGCGGATGCCACCGCTGGTGCGCGCGTTGTGGCGGCATGCGGCGGGGGTGTAAAAAAAAAGCCCCACGAGGGGGCTTGTTTTACATCTGGCGGAGAGAGGGGGATTCGAACCCCCGAAGCGCGGTTTAGACGCTTACACACTTTCCAGGCGTGCTCCTTCAACCACTCGGACACCTCTCCGGAACCGCGCATTCTAGCGGGCTACTGGCGGTTCCACAAGAATTCTTGTGCGAAGGTTAAATGGCCGGCGCGGCGGTGGGCCGCTGCATGCCACAATGGGGGCATGTCCTATCTCGTGCTTGCCCGAAAGTGGCGTCCCAAGCGCTTTGCCGAATTGGTCGGCCAAGAACATGTCGTGCGTGCGCTGACCAATGCGCTGGAAACCGGCCGCGTGCACCATGCGTTTTTGTTCACCGGCACGCGCGGGGTGGGCAAGACCACCATCGCGCGCATTTTTGCGAAGTCGCTCAATTGCGAGCGCGGCACGTCGAGTGACCCCTGCGGTGACTGTGAAACATGCCGGGCGATCGACGCCGGGCGTTACATCGACCTATTGGAAATCGACGCCGCCTCCAATACCGGCGTGGACAATGTGCGCGAGTTGATCGACAACGCGCAGTACATGCCCAGTCGCGGCAAGTACAAGGTCTATCTGATCGACGAAGTCCACATGCTGTCCAAGCAGGCGTTCAACGCGCTGCTGAAAACGCTGGAAGAGCCCCCCGAGCACGTCAAATTCCTGTTTGCCACCACCGACCCGGAAAAGCTGCTGGTGACGGTGCTCAGCCGCTGCTTGCGGTTCAATTTGAAGCGTTTGGATGAAGCGCAGATTGGTGGCCAGATCGAAAAAATCCTGGCCGCCGAAGCGATCGAGGCCGATGCCGATGCGGTTGCCCAATTGGCCAAAGCCGCCGACGGTAGCCTGCGTGATGGCTTGTCATTGCTGGATCAGGCGATTGCCTACACCGCCGGCAAGCTGGATGGTGGAGCGGTGGCGGCGATGCTGGGCACGGTGGATCGCAACCGCGTGCATGCCTTGCTGGCAGCATTGGCGGATGCAGATGGTGCGCGATTGTTGGATGAAGTGGCGCAACTGGCCGAATTTTCGCCCGATTGGGCCAGCGTGCTGGATGCACTCTCACAGGCCCTGCATCGTATTCAAGCCAAGCAACTGGTGCCCGATTACGACACCGGCAGCGATGCCATCGACGTGCCTGCGCTGGCGGCGCAGCTGCGGCCAGAGTTGGTGCAGTTGTGGTACCAGATGGTATTGAACGGACGCCGCGACCTTGGCTATGCACCCACCCCGCGCAGTGGGTTTGAGATGACGATGCTGCGCATGTTGGCGTTTCGTCCCGATGCACAGCGGGCACCTGCTGCAATGCCAGAGGGGGTGCGTGCGTCAACTGTTGCCAGCAGTCACCCGTCCGCGCAAGCACGTATCGACGCGGCGGCGCGCGCACGCGCGGCGATGGCGGAGGTCAATACACCGGCAAAGCCTGCAGCCAGCGCGCCGGAGCTGCACGCCATGACACCCGCCCCGGCAACACCAGCGCCAGCGCCAGCACCGTTGCCAGCGGCAGCATTGCCAGCGCGCGTGGTGGAGCCGTCGGCGCAGGCCGCCAGCGCGTTGCTGGTGACCGATGGTGAACATTGGCTGGAATTGGTCGCCAGTAGCGGCTTGCGTGGCCCGGCCAAATTACTGGCGGAAAATTCTGGGTTTGTGGCGCATGCCGAAGGTGTGTTGAAGCTCTCGCTACTGCCCGAACAAGAGCACCTGAAATCCCCCAATCTGGTGCTGCAATTGTGCGATGCCATTGGCACCCAGTTGGGCGGGCAGGTGCAAGTGCGTTTTGAGCTTGGCCAGCCGCGCGGTGAAACCGCCAGCGCGCGCAATCTGCGCGCCCGTGACGCTCGGCAAACCGATGCAGAGCGCGGGTTTGCGCAAGACCCCGGGATCCAGCGTTTGGTGCAAACCCATGGTGCGCAGATCGTGCCCGACTCGATCCGCGCACTCGACACCCCGTAATCGTTTATCGATGAGCGCAAGCCATCTTCACTTATCGCAACACCCCACAAAACAGGACAGAACATGCGTGGAAATATCGCCGAGCTGATGCAGCAGGCGCAAAAAATGCAAGAAAACATGCAGCGTGCGCAGGAAGAAGTGGCCGCGCTGGAAGCCACTGGCAATGCCGGCGGCGGCATGGTCAGCGTGACCTTGGGTGGGCGCATGGACTGCCGCAAAGTACGCATCGACCCGGCCGCGCTGGCCGACCCGGAAATGGCCGAAGACCTGATTGCGGCTGCGTTCAATGATGCGGTCAACAAGATCAATACCGCATCGCAAGCAAAGATGGCTGGTGCCACCGCCGGCATGCAGTTGCCGCCGGGCTTCAAGCTGCCGTTCTGATGTGCTGCCGTGATTCCCGCTTCTGCGGAAATCACGATCGAAAGCGAAAGCGATGACAGTCTCCCTGCTCGAACAACTTATCGATGCCCTGCGCGTGTTGCCCGGTGTGGGGCAAAAATCCGCGCAGCGTATGGCCTATCACCTGTTGGAACGCCAGCGCGACGGTGGCCGGCGTTTGTCGGAGGCGTTGGCACAGGCGATGGAACGGGTGGGGCATTGCCAGCGTTGCCGCGATTTCAGTGAAACCGATAGTTGCGCGACGTGTTCCAGTGCCGCGCGCGACGGGCATTTGCTGTGCGTGGTGGAAACCCCCGCGGACCGCCTTGCCATCGAGCAGGCCACGGGTTTTCGTGGTCTGTATTACGTGCTGCAAGGCCGGCTCAGCCCGTTGGATGGCATTGGCCCTAACGAATTGGGCTTAGACCGGTTGGCGCTGCGGTTGGAAGAGGGCGAGGTGCGTGAATTGATCGTGGCCACCAATCCCACCGTGGAAGGCGAGGCCACCGCGCATTATTTGGCGCAACTGGCGCGTGCGCGCGGCGTGCATCCCAGCCGTTTGGCGCATGGCGTGCCGTTGGGTGGCGAGCTGGAATACGTCGATCGCGGCACGCTGTCGCATGCGTTTGGCAGTCGTAGTGAAATTCTTTGAACGTTGAGGCTATCGGCATGAGTGACACCATCTTTCACAAAATTTTGCGCCGCGAAATTCCTGCCAAAATCGTCTATGAAGACGCGCATTTATTTGCATTCCACGACATCGCGCCGCAGGCGCCGGTGCATGTGTTGTTTGTGCCAAAGCAGGACTTTGCCACCCTCAACGATGTACCCGACAGCGATGCGCTGGTGATCGGCCGGTTGGCCACGGCGGCGGCCGCGTATGCCAAGGCGCAAGGGTTGGCCGAAGACGGCTACCGCATCGTGATGAACTGCAATGGCGATGGCGGGCAAACTGTATTTCAAATCCATTTGCACCTGCTGGCGGGTGCGCCATTGGGACGCTTTGGAACCCCGTGATTCGCTGCCCGGCTATGGGCGATGCCGGCGTAAATCGCGCAGGAGTTGATGCAGGGCATCACGGCTGAGCGCCGGCGCATAGCGCGCAGCGGCCACGCGCGCCGCCAGCGTGGAAAGATGCTCGCCGGCGTGCGGGGTATCGGCGGCCACGCGGGTGGCCCAGACTTGCGCGGGCTCGTGCAGATGGCGGCCACGCCCCAGTTTGCGGTAGCGCATATCCAAGGCATGCCACGCACGCAATAACGGGTCACGTTGGCGTTCGCCACGGGCGATCAACCAGCGCATCCACAGCAGTGCCGCGCCGGCAATCAGGGCGAACAGTAGCGCCAGATCGCGCGGTTGCAGACTGTTGACCCCCAGCGGTTTGAGCAAGTCGCGCTGACGTTGCGCGTTGAAACCCAGCACAAAGTCGTTCCAGCCGCGACGTAGCCAGTCGGCGGTGTTGAACACCTTCACCAGCCCGGTGAAATTGCCGATGCGGCCGGGTTGACGGTCGGCAAGGGTGTCGTACACGCGCTCGGGAGCCACCGCTGCGGTGGGGTCCACCCGCACCCAGCCGCGTTTGGGTAGCCAGATTTCACTCCACGCATGCGCATCAGATTTGCGCACCAACCAATAGCCGCCTACCGGGTTGCGATAACCGCCGGCGTAACCGGTGACCACGCGGGCGGGGATGCCAGCGGCGCGCATCAGCACCACGAATGCAGAACTGAAGTGCTCGCAAAAACCTTCTTTGCGATCGAACAAAAAATCATCGATCTCGTTGCGCCCGGCCATCGGCACATTGAGCGTGTAGGCGAAGTTTTTTTCGATCATCGACAGCGCGCGCTGGGCAATCGCGGCATCGCTGCGGCCGTGTGAATCATGCCCAGCCTCACGTCGCCATTGCTGACCCAAGGCCAAGGTGCGTGGGTTGTAGCCCTGCGGCAAAGCGAGTGCACGTTCACGCAAGGCGGCGGGCAGATCCGCTTCAAACACAGCCGGCGGGGCCGAATGCATACGCCAGCGCGACACGCTGTATTGCGGGGTATCGGCCCATGGGGTGTAGTCCAAACTGACACGCGCACCTTCGGGCAGTTGGGTGGGCAGATCCAGCGCGACCAGTTGCCGGGTCTCGCTGGGCTCCAATTCGATCTGATACTCCCAGCCGGTGCCGGCGGCCTGCATCGGTGCCGGCGTGAACAGTTGCAAAGCCTGCGCTTGATGCCAGGTGCGGCCATCAAAATCCCACAACACCGGCCCGCGCCAATACAGTTGCGAGGGTGCCGGCACCGCGCCAAAAAACTGCACGCGCGCGGCCGGGCTGTCATCCAGCAGCATGTCAAACATGCCGCCCGGGGTCATGCTGTCGGACAGGCCGGGCTTGGCAATACTGCGTTCGGGCAGGCCCCATAGCGGTGTGGGCAGGCGCGGGAACAACCAAAACGCCGCCAATGCCAGCGGTAGGCCCAGCGCAAACAGGCGCAGCACGGCAACCACGGCGGGCCGCTGCACCAGCGACGCAGCATGGGTGTCGGGCACCTCGCCTTCGTCGGCGGCCAAGCGTTGCAAGGCCAGCAGCGCCAGCAGCACCGCCGCCAGCGCCAGCAGCAGACTGAGCGGGCCTTGATCCAACAAAAACGTGGCAAACGGGCCAAATAGCGCAAATCCGACCAAGCTGCGGCCATCGCGCAGGCTGGTGGTTTCGGCGGGCTTGAGCGCCAGCATCGCCGCCAGCACCGCGCAGGCACTATCGCGCCCAATGCCGGGGGCCACCGCCAGCACCGCCAGCAGGCCGCAGCCGCCCAGCAACAGGCGCAGCCAAAACGGCAGTGGCTTGCGCCAAGAGGCTGCGGCCACCACCAACGCGCCCAGCCCGTAGCCCAGACCCAACGCCAGCGGCAATTGCAACAGCAGTGGCAGCAGGCAGGCGGCCGCAGCCAACAGCACATGGCCGCGCGCGATCGGCGTCATTGGCGGGGAGGACGCGCGCTCAGCCACGGCGCGCCTCGGTGGGCAGCAGCGCCAACGCACGCAGGCACAGGTGCCGATGTTGTGCGCCGTTGCCATACGGAATGGGCAAGGCTGCCGGTAGATTCAGCGCGTAACGACGGCCTTCGCGCTCGGCATCGTCTACCCAGCGAGCCAAGCGGCGGATGCGTTGTTCATACGGCAGGCCGTGGGTGTGTTGCCAGTCCAGTTTCAATTCGCCGCCGCGCGGTAGTTCGTATTCGCGCACCAATAAATTATTGCGCCGGGCCGAGGCCTTCCACGCCACCGTGCGCGGTGCGTCACCGGGCCGGTAGCCGCGCAGGTGATGCGGGTCTTCGCCGCTGCGCGCCAATTGTGGGTGGCCTTGACCACCTTCAGCCTGCGGTAGGGGTGGCGCTTGGGTTTCCGGGGCCGGGTACACCAGCAGCGCCTGTGCCGGCCACGCATAGCCCCAGGCACGCGCCAATCCCAACGGCTGCACGGTGCGCAGTTCGACCCGTGGCAATGGCAGCAGGCCGCGCTGCGTGGTGGCCAATGCCAGCGCCACGGTGGTGCCGTTGGCATCCAAGCGGGTGTGGGTGAAGCGATCGGCAAGGCGAATGCACAAGCCCCGGCGCACACGTGCATCGGCGGTGCTCAGTGCGATGCGCAGCTGCAAATCTTCACCGGCAGCCACGGGTTCGGCCGAGACCGCATCCATTCGCAACCCAGACAACTGCATATGCGCGGCGATCAAACTGGCCAGCGCGGTGCCGGCCAGCAGCAAGGCCAGCAACAACGCCGGGTTATTGTTGAAGTTGAGTGCGCCCAGCAACATGGTGCCCAGCAGCAAGCCAAAAAATAGCCCGCTGGCGGTAGGCAAGACATAAATTCGATGCCGATCCAGCTGCACCGGCAGCACTTCCGGACCGCGCGGGCGCATCCATCGCTGCAAGCGTTGACGCAGACCCGCCAGCATCCTCAATCCACCGCCACCGCGTGCAAAATCTGCTTGGCCAAACTGCTGGTGGAGGCGTCGGCTTCGGCCACCAGCCGGTGTTCGGCCACCGCTGGGAACAACGCCTGCACATCCTCCGGCAACACATGGCTGCGCCCCAGCAGTAGCGCGTGCGCCCGCGCTGCCCGCAGCAGTGCCAGCCCGGCGCGCGGCGACAACCCCACACGCACGCCGGGGTGCTTGCGGCTACGCGCGATCAATGCCTGCACGTAATCCAGCAGCGCATCGCTGGCATGTACGTCTTGCACCGCGTTGCGCAGCGCCAGAATGCGCGGCGCATCCAGCAGTGGGTGGATTTTTGCGATCAATTCGCGGCGGTCACGGCCGGCCAGCAGGCTGCGCTCGGCGGCATCGTCCGGATAGCCCAAGCTGAGCCGCAACAAGAACCGGTCCAATTGCGAATCCGGCAGTGGGTAGGTGCCTGACAAGTCCACCGGGTTCTGGGTGGCGATCACAAAAAATGGATCGGGCAATACTCGTGTTTGTCCATCTACGGTGACTTGATGTTCGGCCATGGCCTCTAGTAGCGCGCTTTGCGTGCGTGGCGGCGCACGGTTGATTTCATCGGCCAGCAAAACATGCGCAAACACCGGGCCAGGATGAAATTCAAACTGGCGGGTCTGCGCTTCATAAATCGACACGCCCAAAATGTCCGCCGGCAACAAGTCCGAAGTGAACTGCACCCGCGAAAACCCGAGCCCCAGCGTAGCCGCCATCGCATGCGCCAGTGTGGTCTTGCCCAAGCCCGGCAAGTCTTCAATCAGCAAATGGCCATCGGCCAGCAGGGCGACAAAGGCCAAGCGCACTTGCAGGGGCTTGCCCAACACCATTTCGTTGACTTGGGTTTGTGCATCACGCAGAGCGCTGCGCAGCGCATCGGGTAGCATCGTGTCGGTGACTGGGATTGCGGACATGGACGCCTCGGTGACAAATTCACAGGCAGTGTAGCGAGGTCACAAGCGGATGCGGGACATGCACGATGCAAATGCCGCAAGGCGCTGGTTTATTGGCCTGTGGCTCGCACTGTTGCTGGTCAAATTGCTGCTGGCGGCACGTTTGCCGCTGTTTGTCGATGAAGCGTTTTATTGGCAAGAAGGCCAGCATCTGGCATGGGCGTATTCCGATTTACCGGGCCTCACCGCGTGGCTGGCGCGTGTTGGAGATAGCCTGGCCCCCGGTCATGTGCTGGCGCTGCGGCTGCCATTTTTGTTGATGGGCGCGCTGCTGCCGTGGCTGCTGGTGTGGATGAGCGCGCGCGAATTTGGCGCGCCGCAACGGGATGCCCGCATCGGTTGGTGGGCCGGCAGTTTGTGTCTGCTGCTGCCCCTGGCCGGCACGCTGGGGCTGATGGCGCTGCCCGATGTGCCGCTGTTATTGGCCAGCGTGTTGTGTCTGGATGCCGGCCTGCAGCTACTGCGCAAGGTGGAGACCTGGGCCTGTGCGGAGCTGGCGCTGGGTTTGATGATCGGCGGGTTAACCCACTATCGCTTTGCCGCGGTCATCGCGGTGGGCGTGGTGGCACTGTTGCTGCTACGCGAGGGCCGGCACGCGCTGCGCGAGCCCAAAACGTGGCTGGCGATCGCCATCGGCGCGCTGGCGTGGCTGCCGTTGCTGCTATGGAATTGGCAACACGGTGATGCGGGCTTGCGGTTTCAGTTGGTCGATCGGCACCCCTGGGCGTTTAGCAGTGACGGCTGGGTATTGGGTGCGATCCAGTTGTTGCCGGCCACGCCGTTGCTCTTGCTGGCGATGGGCTGGGTGGCGCTGCGTGGATTGCGCACGCACCACCCCGCCGCGCGCTATCTGGCTTTGAGCGGTAGCGCCATGGTGCTGGGTTTCTTGCTGCTGGGGTTTTTTGCCGACCGCCAGCGGGTCAGCTTTCATTGGCCGCTACCGGGGTTTGTGGCATTGCTGCCCTTGGTGGCGGTGTGGCTGGCCACGGCGCGGCGCGGCATGCAGGGCGCGGTGCTGGCGGTAACGGCGCTAGGCTTGCTGGTGGCGCTTGGTTTTTTTGCCGTGGCCGCAATGCCGGCGTGGCGCACCCAGGCCGCCATGCGTGGCATGCCGCTGGGCAATTTTGCCGGTTGGGATGTCTTGGCCGATGCCGTGCGTGCGCGGCAAATGCAACCACCAGCAGGGATGCGTGTGGTGGCCGGGGATTTCAAAATTAGTGCAGAGTTGGGCTATGCCTTACGCGATGCCAACATCCCTGTGTTAGCGCACCCGTTAAACGACAAACATGGCCGCGCGATGCAGTTATCGCTCTGGCAGTTGTTGCAGACATCACGCCACACGCTGGGGCAGGGGCCGCTGCTGGTAGTGGTCAGTCCGTCGCATGCAGGGTTTGACGGGACACAAGCGTATCTGCGGCGCTTGCAGGCCCAGCTGGGGCCGTTGCCTCCCGCGCAAATTTTGAAGGTGGATGCTGGCGCAAAACAGTATTGGCTGTTTGCATTGCCGGCGCAGGCAACGCCGTGGTTACGGCACGATGAAACCGGCCTGCCGCAATAACCTGGCGCTGGCGATCATCGGCAATCCAATCAGTGCGGTTGGGTCACGATTTTCAATCGCTTCAAACAAACTGATCCCCAGCCCTTCGGACTTGAAGCTGCCGGCGCAATCGAACGGTTGTTCGGCATCCACATAACGCGCGATCTCGGCCGTGGTCAGCGCGCGGAATTGCACGCAGGTCACGTCGATATCCGCCAGCGTGCGGCCATCGGGATGCGCCAGGCACAGCGCGGTGTGGAAGTAAACGCGCTTGCCCGCCATCGCCTGTAATTGTGCGATGGCTGCCGTGCGGGTGCCCGGTTTGCCCAGCGCGCGGCCTTCACACTCGGCCACTTGGTCGGAGCCAAGCGCCCACACATTGTCAGTCTGTGCGGCCGCCACGGCTTGCGCCTTGGCGCGGGCCAGACGAACCGCCAAATCACGCGGGGCCTCAGCGGGTAGTGCGGTTTCATCCACCTCCGGACGCGCCACCGCAAACGGCAACCGCAAGCGCTGGAGCAAATCGCGACGGTAAACCGAGGTGGACGCAAGGATCAGCTGCGGCATGTTCATTGCCCACCACGGGCCTGCTCGACCCGCTGCAATTGCAGATCAAGGCGCGCGCGCGCGCCGTCGAGCGCTTGCCGCACACTTTCCAGCTGCTCCACGCTGGCGCGCTGCGCGTGCTCTTGCAGCCACAACCGTTGTTGCAGCAAATCCTGCATGGCCGCACGCACGGGGTTCACGTGGTCGCCGGCAATCGCTTCGATCTCGCCGCGCGCGGCCCGCAGCCGGGTTTCCAACGCATCAGCGGCATCCAGCAGTTGCGAAATGACACGCTGGCGACGCAGCGCCTCACGTCGCTGACGCTGCGCCAGCCACAGCACCAATGCGGTCAGCACCAGTACGATAAGTAAAAAAATCTTCATAGGCGCAGTCTGCGCGAGGCTTGGGATGGTGTAAATCCCAAGCCATTGCCCGAATTCTATTTGACAGCGGGGTGGGTTGGTCTGTAGCATTTTGCGGCTTATGTCCAACCAGTTGACTAGCCGGGTTCCGGAAATTTTGGATGCTTGGCGCATGGTCGCCGCATCGCGTGAGTTTGAAGGTCGGGTGCCGTTACGGGCGCTGACACGGCTGCGCGGTGGCTTGCTAGATGACGATGGCGAAGTTCGCTTCGTGATCACGTTTGGTACCGATGCGTTGCGGGTTCCATTCGTCCTGCTGCAAATCGAGGCCGAACTGCCATTGGAGTGTCAGCGCAGCTTGCAGCGGTTCTTGCTTCCGGTGCATTTGCAACAGCGGTTGGGTTTGATCCGCGATGAGGCCGATGAAGCGGCTTTGCCACCGGAGTACGAGGCCTTGCTGGTGCCTGCCGACGGTATGTTGCGGCCGACCGAGCTGGTAGAGGATGAGTTGATTTTGGCGTTGCCGGTGGTGCCGGTGTCGCCCGAGGCCGAGATGGTAGAGCGCGAATTTGCGCCGACCGTGGAGGAAGTAGCCAAGGCCAGCCCGTTTGCGGCGCTGGTGGGCTTGAAGAAAGAATAAGTGCGATAATGTCGCGTTGATGTGTCACCGCTAATTTTTTGGAGTTGTTTCCATGGCCGTTCAGAAGTCCCGCGTTTCTCCGTCTCGTCGTGGCATGCGCCGCGCGCATGATGCCCTGTCTGCCAAGCAGTTGGCCACCGACCCGACCAGCGGTGAAACCCACCTGCGTCACCACGTGACCGCCGATGGTTACTACCGTGGCAAGCAGGTCATTGCACCCAAGACCAAGGTTGCTGACGAAGAGTGATCATCAGCCGCAAGGCTGTTGTCTCTGCATGACGCCCGGCCGCGCCAGCACAGCGCGGCCGTTGGCGTTTCAGTGTTTGGATATTTTGCAAACCGCGTCACGGGGTACGCCGCAGCGACAAGCGCGTGATCGGCTACGCTTTGACGGATACGTTTGCACGGTATGTCAGGGAGTTTTGTTCGCATGAGCCACACCGAAAACCGCCTCTTTGCCCGCATTGCCGGTACTGGCAGCTACCTGCCGCAACAGGTGTTGACCAATGAGGATCTGGTCAAGCGCGGTGTGGACACCAGCGACGAATGGATTGCCAGCCGTACCGGCATCCGTCAGCGGCATATCGCAGCGGAAGGCGAGCTGACATCTGATCTTGGGTATCAGGCCGCGTTGCGGGCCTTGGCTTCGGCCGGGGTGGCCGCCGATGAAATCGACCTGATCGTGGTGGGCACCACCACCCCGGATCTGATTTTCCCGTCCACGGCCACCATCATCCAGCACAAGCTGGGGGTGGCCGGCTGCCCGGCATTCGATGTCAATGCGGCGTGCTCGGGCTTCATCTATGCGCTGACCGTGGCGGATAAGTTCATCCGCAGCGGTGCGTCCAAGACGGCGCTGGTGATCGGTGCGGAAACCTTGACCCGGATGCTGGACTGGAATGACCGCAACACCTGCGTGCTGTTTGGTGATGGTGCCGGTGCGGTGGTGCTGAAGGCGGATACCGAAACCGGCATCCTCAGCACGCATATGCATGCCGATGGCGGCAAAAAAGAATTGTTATGGAACCCGGTGGGGGTCTCGGCCGGGTTCAAGCCGGACGAGCCCAACGCCGGCGTGCGCGTGAAGATGGCCGGCAACGACGTGTTCAAGTACGCGGTCAAGGCCTTGGATGCGGTGGTTGATGAGGCGCTGGTGGCCAATCATCTGGACAAAACTGCGCTGGACTGGTTGGTGCCGCATCAAGCCAATCTGCGCATCATCGAAGCCACCGCCAAGCGCTTGGATATGTCGATGGAGCGGGTCATTGTCACCGTGGACAAGCACGGCAATACCTCGTCGGGTTCGGTGCCACTGGCACTCGATGAGGCAGTGCGCTCGGGTAAGGTGCAGCGCGGACAATTGCTGCTGCTGGAAGCGTTTGGTGGTGGTTTTGCGTGGGGTTCGGCGCTGCTCCGCTACTAATGTAAGCGCGTTCGCCGGCCTTTGCGGCAACCCAGCGCGACCCACCCAACCCAACGAATCGTGAACTGCGTGGCCGTTTGTGGCGGCCGCGAGGGTGCGGTGCGGCTGATTTCTGGCATCCTGCGCGGGTGAATGCCATATCGCTGTCAACCAAGAGCCTATTGCTGCGTTACGCGCGCGTGCGCGAGCTGGAGTCGCGGCCTGGCCGCGCGCTGCGGTTCTGTGTGCGGGCGTGGGTGCGGCCAGAGATGCACCGGCAATGGTTTGCCATGCTGGACCGGCCCGAATTGCGCGGAGCCGTGGCCTATTCGCCCCGAATGTGCGAGCGGGTGCAGCGTGATTACATCAGCACCCAGTTTTCCCCCGCCCAACGCAGCCTGCTGTTGCGCAAGCATTTTGAACTGGTCTGCGCACTGCCGGCAGCTGTCCGTGAGGCGGTGTATTCACCCGCAGGCTATGAAATCGCGCGCTTTGTGGTGGCGGACATCGAACATGTATTAAAACTTCAACATGTGCCGCTCAATGCCCGCGAAGGCGATTTGGGCCTGGTGTGGGAGTGCTCGTTGGGCCGAGTGGCTACGGCGGCGTTTGCCTTGGCCAATTCGCGGCGTGGCGTGCGTGTGCTGTTGGTGGGCGGGCTGCAAGGTGGGCGCGGGGATGCCATGGTGGCGATGTACCGCACGCTGACCCGTTCGATGTATGGGTTGCGGCCGATGTCGGCGCTGGTGCAGTTTCTGCAATTGATGGCGCAGGCGTTAGCGGCCGATGAGGTGTTGGGTGTCACCAGCACCGCGCATATTCGCTTCAAGCCCGGTAAAACGCTGCTGGATTACGATCAACTTTGGCAAGAGCACGGCGGCAGCCCACATGTCTTGGGCCTGTTGCGGGTGCCGGCGGCACCAGCCAAGCGCGATCTTGCCGAGGTGGCGTCCAGCAAGCGGTCGATGTATCGCAAGCGCTATGCCCTGCTGGATGAGGTCGCGGTGGCAATGGGCGCCGCGCTGGTGTGGTCAAGCGCATTGCCACCGCCCAGAGTGGAACAGAGTGCGACGCGGGTAAGCGATGACGTCGGCATGCTGGATGCCGTACATGCTGGTAGCGGTCTGATTTGACGCAGATTTTTGGGTTGATTATCCATTGCGTATGGTCAATCCATACGCATGAGTACAGACGGCATAGAGCAATTACTCGTATCATGATCGGCCATTTTTCAGGCTGATGGCCGGAGCGAGCCCCGCGTGAGCGCCCCCCACCAATCCCCGCAACTCGCCTTGGTGTTTCCCGGCCAAGGTTCGCAAGCTTTGGGCATGTTGGCCGAGCTGTCGGAGCTGCACCCCACCGTGAAGCCCGCGTTTGAGGAAGCATCGGATGGTGCGGGCGTGGACTTGTGGGCACTGGCGCAGGCCGGTCCGGACGAAATGCTCAATCGTACCGAATACACCCAGCCGGCGTTATTGGCGGCGGGTATTGCGGTGTGGCGCTTGTGGCAGCAGCAGGGCGGCGCAATGCCTGCGGTGCTGGCTGGCCACAGCTTGGGTGAATACACCGCCCTGGTGGCGGCCGGTGCGCTGTCGCTCAAAGATGGCGCGCATTTGGTGCGCATCCGTGGGCAATTGATGCAGGACGCTGCCCCGGCTGGGGTGGGCGCAATGGCGGCAGTGCTGGGTGCGGACAATGCCTTGGTGGAAGCCGTGTGCGTGGAGGCTTCGGGTGCGCAGGGAGTGGTGCCTGCCAATTACAACTCGCCGGGCCAGATCGTGATTGGTGGCGATGCGGCGGCGGTGGATCGCGCGCTGGCGCTGTTGGCTGAGCGCGGTGTGCGCAAGGCCGTCAAATTGGCGGTCAGTGTGCCCTCACACACGCCCTTGATGCGCGAAGCGGCGAACCGCTTGGCGCAAACCATGGCCGGCCTGCATTGGAACTTGCCGGTGCTGCCGGTGGTGCAAAACGTGGATGCGCAGGTGCATACCAGCATCGACGCCATCCGCGATGCCTTGGTGCGCCAGCTCTATCTGCCCGTGCAATGGACATCCTGCGTGCAGGCGCTCTCCGCACGCGGCATCACCCGGATTGGCGAATGCGGGCCGGGCAAGGTGTTGACCGGCTTGGTCAAGCGCATCGACAAATCGCTCGACGCACGTGCGTTGGGCACGCCGGCGGAATTTACCGCCGCCATCGAGGAATGGAACGCATGAGTGGATTGTTGCAAGGCGAAATCGTACTGGTGACTGGCGCCTCGCGCGGGATCGGTGCGGCGATTGCCGACACCTTGGCGGCACTAGGCGCTACCGTGATTGGCACCGCCACTTCGGACGCAGGTGCGCAGGCCATCGGTGCACGTTTGGCCGCTGTGGGGGGCCATGGCCGCCGTCTCAACGTCAATGAAGCCGGTGCGATTGAAGCCTTGGTGGACGCAGTGGCAGGTGAATTCGGCAATATTTCCATTTTGGTCAACAATGCCGGCATCACTCGCGACAATTTATTGATGCGAATGAAAGATGAAGATTGGCAGGCGATTCTCGATACCAACCTGACCTCGGTCTATCGCGCATCCAAAGCGGTACTACGCGGGATGATGAAGGCGCGCAAGGGCCGCATCATCAATATCGCTTCGGTGATTGGTGTCACCGGTAATGCCGGGCAGGCCAATTACGCCGCGGCCAAGGCCGGCATCATTGCGTTTAGCAAATCGCTGGCCAAAGAAATCGGTTCGCGTGGGATCACCGTCAATGTGGTGGCCCCCGGTTTTATCGCCACCGATATGACCGCAGATTTGCCGGACGCGGCCAAGGACGCACTGCTGGGTCAAATTGCGCTGGGCCGCTTGGGCGAGCCGGCGGATATCGCCAATGCGGTCGCATTCTTGGCCGGCCCGTCGGCGGCGTATATCACCGGCGAAACCCTGCACGTCAACGGCGGCATGTACATGCCCTGATTTTTGCTTTGATTCCCCCGCCGGGCGGGCGCATGTTGCAACGTCCGGCTTTCACGTAAACTTGTCCATTGAACCCGATTCCCGGGAGGAGCAACCAGACATGAGCACCATCGAAGAACGCGTCAAGAAAATCGTCGTCGAACAATTGGGCGTCAAGGAAGAAGACGTCACCACCAGCGCATCGTTTGTGGACGATCTGGGCGCGGACTCGCTGGACACCGTGGAACTGGTGATGGCGCTGGAAGAAGAGTTCGAGTGCGAAATCCCGGACGAAGACGCAGAAAAGATCAGCACCGTGCAGGCGGCGATCGACTACATCAAGGCCCACGTCAAGGCCTGATGTTTGCCCCTTTGGGGGCAACCCCTGTGGGAGGATTCCCGCAGTCACACCGGGGCCGCTTCTGCGGCCCTGCGTGTTTTGCAGCAGCGTCAATGCAAGCCATGATTATTGATCGAGGAGTCACCATGTCGAAACGTCGCGTCGTCGTCACCGGGATGGGCATCATCTCGCCGCTGGGCCTGGATCTGGCCAGCAATTGGGATGGTATCTGCAACGGCCGCTCGGGCATCAGCATGGTCGAGGGTTTTGATGCCGCCACCTATCCCACCCGCATCGCGGGGGAAATTCGCGGCTTCGACATCACCCAATGGGTGAACCCGAAAGACGCCAAAAAAATGGATCACTTCCTGCACTACGGCATGGCTGCCTCGTTGATGGCCAAGGACGATGCCGGGCTGGAGGTGACCGAGGCCAATGCCGAGCGCATCGGCGCACTGATTGGTGCGGGCATCGGTGGCATCTGGGGCATTGAAGAAACCGCCGTCAAATTGCACGAAGGCGGGGTGCGCAAGATCAGCCCGTTCTACATTCCGTCCACCATCATCAACATGATGCCGGGGCAGTTGTCGCTGGCCACCGGGATCAAGGGGCCCACGTTCTCCGCGGTATCGGCCTGCGCCACGGCCAATCATTCGATTGGCATGGCCATGCGCATGATCCAGTACGGTGATGCCGATGTGATGTTTGCCGGTGGTGCCGAGCGCGGCAGCTCGCCCACGGCGATGGGCGGTTTCTGCGCGATGAAGGCGATGAGCACGCGCAACGAGGATCCCACCCGCGCCTCGCGGCCATGGGACAAAGACCGCGATGGCTTCGTGCTGGGCGATGGTGCCGGCATTTTGGTGTTGGAAGAATACGAACACGCCAAGGCACGCGGTGCACGCATCTATTGCGAACTGGCCGGCTTCGGTGCCACCTCGGATGCCTTCCACATGACCGCGCCCAGCGAGAATGGCGAGGGCCCGGCGCGGTGCATGGCGATGGCCTTCCGCGATGCTGGCATCAACCCGGAGCAGGTGGGCTACCTCAATGCGCACGGCACCAGTACGCCGCTGGGTGATCTGGCCGAAACCCTAGCGATCAAGCGTGCGCTGGGTGCGCATGCCTACAAGACGATGGTGTCGTCCACCAAGTCGATGACCGGCCACTTGCTGGGTGCGGCCGGCGGGGTGGAAGCGATCTATTCGATCAAGGCGCTGGAAACCGGGATCATCCCGCCGACCATCAATCTGGAAACCCCCGGCGAAGGCTGCGATCTGGACTATGTGCCGAACGTGGCGCGCCAGTCCAAGGTGGATGTGGTGGTGTCCAACGGCTTTGGCTTTGGCGGCACCAACGGCACGCTGGTGTTCAAGCGCGTTTGAGGCGGATTCGTCATCCCGGCTTGCATCGGGGTGACAAAAAAACAAATGCACAACCCTTGGCATTGCCCCAACCTCATCGACCTGCTTGCCCTGCATCGGCTGGATTCTGCACGCTACCCGGTGTTGCTGGAGTCCACCAGCGGTGGTGCACTGGGATGCTGGGACATGCTGCTGGCGCACAGTGGCGAAGGCTTCGCGCTGCATCGCGATGGCGTGGTGCGCACGCTGGCGGGCGAAGTAATTTCTGGCCGTTTTTTGGATGTGCTGGATGCGCACTGGCGCAGCGCGTATTGCGAAGACTCCTCCGCAAGCGCGCTGCCGTTTCGTGGCGGTTGGGCGCTGTTGCTGGGCTACGAATTGGCACAGCAGGTCGAGCCGGTGTTGCAATTGCCGCAGGCCGATGGCGCGCTGCCGATTGCAGTGGCGTTGCGATGCCCGGCGGCGGTGCTGCGGGAGCGCAGTAGCGGCGAATGCAGCATGGTTGCCGAAGCGGGCGCGGAGGTGTGGTTGGCGCAGATGGCAAATGACATCGAGCGTGCCCGCACACTGCCGGCATTGCCAGTGTGGACACCACCCATCCGCATTGACGAAGACCCGGCGCAGCAGTATCTCGATGGCGTAGCGCGGGTGCTGAACTACTTGGCCGGGGGCGATGTGTTCCAAGCCAATCTGTCGCGCGGTTGGCGAGCGCACTTTGCTGCCGCGCTGGATCCGGCGGCGCTGTTTCAGCAATTGCGCACGCACAATCCGGCTCCGTTCGCCGGCATCTTCCGCAGCCCGTGGGGCAGTGTGGTCAGTGCTTCGCCCGAGCGCCTGTTATCCGTGCAGGAGGGCATGGCACAAACCCGCCCCATTGCGGGGACTCGCCCGCGCTTTGCCGGCGATGACGATGCCGAGAGCATTCAGGAATTGGTCGGGCATCCCAAAGAGCGCGCCGAACATGTGATGCTGATCGACTTGGAACGCAATGATCTGGGCCGTGTGTGCGCAGCCGGCAGCGTGCAGGTGGATGAATTGATGGTGGTGGAAAGTTATGCACATGTGCACCACATCGTCAGCAACGTGCGCGGGCGGCTGCGCGCGGAGGTGACGCCTGGGCAGGCGATCGCCGCGGTGTTCCCCGGCGGCACCATTACCGGCTGCCCGAAGGTGCGCTGCATGCAGATTATTGCCGAATTGGAAGGCGTGGGTCGCGGTGCATACACCGGCGCAATGGGTTGGCTGAACCACGATGGCGCGATGGATTTGAATATCCTGATTCGCAGTGCCGAAGTGGAAGATGCCACGCTGCGTTTTCGCACCGGAGCCGGCATCGTGATGGATTCCGACCCGCAACGCGAGCTGGATGAAACCCGCGCCAAGGCGCGCGGGATGTTGCGGGCATTGGGGGATGCGGAATGAGCGATGCGCTGCTTTACTCCCCTCTCCCGTCGGGAGAGGGGATGGGGGAGAGGGGCTGGCCATGCAGCCTCTTCGTGAGCGAGCGCCGTATCGATGAAATCGCGGCATCCAACCGCGGCCTCAACTACGGCGATGGTGTGTTTGAAACCATGCGCGTGGACCACGGCGGGGTGCCGCTGTGGTCGCGCCATCTTGCACGCCTTGGTGAAGGTGCACAGCGGCTGGGTATCAGCTTGCCGGAGCGGGCCTTTATTGAAGCGCGCCTGCATGAACTCTGCGCTGGTGTGGATACTGGCGTGGTCAAGTTGTTGCTGACCCGTGGCGATGGTGGGCGCGGCTATGCGCCATCGGTGGATGCACCGCCGGTGTGGGTGTTGTCGCTGCATCCGTTGCCACCGAGGCAAACCGCGTTGCAATTGCATGCGTGCAACACCCGGCTTGCCACGCAGCCCTTGTTGGCCGGCATCAAACATTGCAACCGTCTGGAACAGGTGTTGGCGCGAACCGAAGCACAACGTGCGGGTTGCGATGAAGGCCTGATGCGGGACATGGCTGGCAACGTCGTGTGTGCCACAGCGGCCAACGTGTTGGCGCATTGCGACGGGCGCTGGTTGACGCCGCCGATCGAGCACTGCGGTGTGGTCGGCGTATTGCGTGGCTGGTTGTTGGAGCAGGGGATGCTGGAGGTGGTTGAATTGTCGATGGAGGCGCTTGCCGCAGCTGACGCGCTGGCCCTTTGCAACGCGGTGCGCGGTATCCTGCCAGTGGCACGATTGGGTGCGCGTAGCTGGCGCACGCAGCCGGCAGTGACAGCATTGCAAACCGCATTAGCGAAGGACTATCCGATGTATTCCAATAGTGTGGGGCTGACGTGAAATTTCGCACCTTGCTGCTGTGCTGTGGGTTGCTGGTGGCAGCCGTCATCGGCTGGTTTGGCTGGCGCTACCAGCAGTTTTCCGATGCGCCGCTGCCCGGTATCACGGCCGATGCGAGCGTGATGGTCGAACGCGGCGACAACTTGGGCAAGCTGCTGAGAAAACTGCGCGCGCAGCACATCGACACCGGCGAAGGCCTGTTCTGGCAAGTCTTGGCACGACAAACCGGCGCTGCCGGCAAGTTGCAGGTGGGCGAGTACGCGCTGGCCACCGACACCACACCGCGCAGCCTGTTATCGGCGATGCGCGATGGCAAGGTGATCCGCCGCAGCTTCACGATTGTGGAAGGCTGGACTATGCGCGACCTACGCGCTGCGCTGCGCAAAGTGCCGGTGTTGAAGCAGGCCTTGCCTGAACTCGATGATGCCGCGTTGATGAAGGCGTTGGGGCATACTGGGCAACATCCTGAAGGCCGCTTTCTGCCGGAAACCTATGCGTGGACGCGTGGCGACAGCGATCTGGATATCCTCAAGCGCGCCTATGCGGGGATGGAAAAAACTCTGGACGCCGAATGGCGCACGCGCGCCGAAGATTTGCCGTTCGATCGCCCGGAGCAGGCATTGACCCTTGCATCCATCATCGAAAAAGAAACCGGCACTGCCAGCGAGCGTGCGCAGATCGCCGGCGTGTTTGTGCGCCGTTTGAAAACCGGCATGCGCCTGCAAACCGACCCCACCGTGATCTACGGCATGGGTGCGAACTATGCCGGCAATATCCGACGCACGGATTTGACCACCGACACGCCTTACAACACCTATACCCGCGATGGTCTGCCGCCGACGCCGATTGCGATGCCCGGCAAGGCGGCGCTGCACGCGGCCACGCATCCGGCAGCGGGTGATGCGCTGTATTTCGTGGCGGTGGGCGATGGCAGTGGGCGGCATGTGTTCAGTGCATCGCTCAGTGCCCACAACGCGGCGGTACGCGATTACGTGGCCCGTTACCGCGCGCAGCGGCAGGCACAAACACAATGACGGCCTTACAACACCAGCCCCGGTTTCTGAGTTTGGAAGGTGGCGAGGGTGCGGGCAAAAGCACGGTACTCACCGCGCTGCGTGACGCCCTGCAGGCAGATGGTGTCGAGGTGGTGTGCACCCGCGAACCCGGTGGCACGCCCTTGGCCGAAGGCATTCGCGGCTTACTGTTGCATGCCAATGATGAGCCAGTAGCTGCGCACACCGAATTGTTGATGATGTTCGCGGCCCGCGCCCAGCATGTGCAGCAAGTGATCTTGCCTGCACTGCAACGCGGCGCGTGGGTGATGTGCGACCGGTTTACCGATTCCAGCTATGCCTACCAAGGCGCGGCGCGTGGCATGGATGTGCATTTCATCGCCGAATTGGAACGTCATGCGGTGGGCATCGAACCAGGGCTGACCCTGTTGCTGGATCTGGATGTGGCGCATGCCCGCCAGCGCACACGCGGCCGCGATTTATTGGATGGCGCATCGCCTGACCGCATCGAGCGGGAACACGATGCGTTTTTCGAGCGCGTACGCGCAGGATTTTTAGCGCGTGCCATGCAGCACCCAGAACGTATCCGCGTGCTGGATGCCAGCCCGGATGCGGCCACGGTGGCGGCTGCGGCACTGGTGGTTTTGGCCGAATATCGCCGGGGTGGGGCATGAGTGTGTTGCCCGCCCTCACCCCTTGGCAGCAACGCGCTTACGTACAGGCGTGTGAGGCCCTCACAGCAGGACATTTTGGGCATGCCACGCTAATCACCGGGCCAGAAAAAATCGGCAAGCGCGTGCTGGCAGAACACTTGGCGCAGCGCGTGTTGTGTTTGACGCCGCGTACGGATGGCGAAGCCTGCGGTGTTTGCAAAAGCTGCCATTTGTTTGCATCACGCGCGCAAATGGAAACACTGGAAGTGCGCCCCGACGGCAGCCCCGCACATCCGTGGGGGCATAGCGCGCATCCGGATTTATATTTTCTCGGTTATGAAATCAATAGCAAAACCGGCAAGCCGCGCAGTGAAATCGTCATTGAGCAAATTCGCGCATTGACCGAAAAAATGGGCCTGACTGCGCAACTGGGTGGAATGCAGGTGGTGATCATCGAGCCTGCCGATGCGGTTAACTGGCATGCGTGGAATGCGGTGCTGAAAACACTGGAAGAGCCACAACCGGGCCGCTATCTGTGGCTGCTTTCCTCCAACCCCGCGCAACTGCCCGCCACCATCCGCAGCCGTTGTCAGCGCTTGGAAGTGCGCCTGCCCATGCAACAAGAAGCCTTGCACTGGTTGCAGCAGCGCGGGCATCCCGATGCACTGGCGGCAGAAGCATTGGATGCGGCACGCGGGCACCCGGGGCTGGCTGCTGCATGGGCGGCAGGGGATGGTTTGGCGCTGCGGCGTGAGGTGGTCAAAGACGCGCAGGCACTGTTGCGCGGGCAGGCCGATAGCGTGCAAACCGCGCAACGCTGGTTGGCCGATGGACGTGCCAGTGAGCGCTTGGCGCATCTGGCCGAATTTGCGTTGCGTGAAGCTATGGGCTTGACCGAGCTGGCCGCAACCCGCACCCTTGCTGCACGTTTCGATGCGGCCAATCGTGCGCGCGACTTACTGCGAACACCGGCGCGTGAAGATCTTGTCGTGATCGATGCACTGCGGATGTGGCGATGATGGCCGGCATCCGCAACACGGGATTAACAGGGGACTGGGTATGAGCAATCCAATGGGTGGTGCACGTCAGGGCATCTTGTCGCTGGCGATCAAGGACAAGGCGACGTTGTACGCGGCGTACATTCCCTACATCAAGCAGGGCGGTATTTTTGTGCCCACCACGCGGCGCTATTTCATTGGTGACGAGGTCTTCCTGCTGCTGACGCTGCCCGACTCCTCCGATCGCATGCCGGTGGCTGGGAAAGTGGCATGGGTTACCCCCAGCGGCGCGCAAGGCAATCGTCCCGCCGGCATCGGCGTGCAATTTGCCGATACCGCTGAAGGCGAATCCGTACGCAGTAAAATCGAAACCACCCTCGCTGGCACCTTAGGTGCCGACCAGCCGACGCAAACGATGTAGGGATCAAGCCGCGCCTGCTGTACTCACGGCAGGCGGAGGGATTTGCACCAAATTGGTGTGCTTTCGTCAGACCTGGCGGTGTTTCGTCATATTCGGCTGGACGCTGCAAGTAGGTGTGTCCTGTACTGCATGCACAAGTACAGACGACATAGCAGCGCCATGGTCAGATTCCAATCTCCGACTGCCTTCTCCGGCAACGTCATCGAAACCGAGCAACTGAGCAAGCGTTACGGCCGCAAGCTGGCGCTGGATCATCTCGATCTGGCCATCCCGCGTGGCCGCATCCACGCCATCGTCGGTGCCAACGGCGCCGGCAAATCCACCCTGTTCCGCATCCTGCTGGGCTTCATGCCACCCAGCGCCGGGCAGTCCCGCATCCTCGGCCAGGACAGCCAGCGGCTGACCCCGCAGGACCGCAGCCGGATTGGCTTCGTCAACGAAGAACACACTCTGCCGAACTGGATGCGGGTGGCGCAGGTGATGGCGATGCAGCGCCACCAGTACGGGCGCTGGAACCAGCAGGCCTTCGATGGCGTGATCGGCCACTACAACGTGTTGCCGGAACAGAAGATCGGCCAGCTCTCGCGCGGCGAACGCGCCGGCTTCAACCTCGCGCTGGCACTGGCGCAAGGCCCGGAACTGCTGGTACTGGACGAGCCGACGCTCGGCCTCGATGTGGTGGCCAAGCGCGCCTTCCTCGAATCACTGTTGCAAAGCAATGCTGCCGACGACTGCACGGTGATCTATTGCTCGCACCAGATGGAGGAGATCGAGCGCGTCGCCGACAACCTGATCATCCTCGAGCGCGGCCAGCTCAAACACATGTCGCCGCCGGAAGAATTCACCGCGCGGGTCAGCCATTGGGTGGCCGATATTCCGTTCAAGGGACCGGATCCGCGGCTGGTGCCGGGCTTGCTGGAAACCCAGCGCATCGATGGCCTGCAGCACTTTCTGGTGCTGGATCAGGACGCGGACTTCGAGCATTTCCTGCGTGCCTGCGGCGCGCGCGATGCGCAATCGATGCCGGTCAGCCTGGACCGCGCGGTCAACGCCTTCCTCGCCAAACACCACGCCGCACCGAGCGCTGCCTGAGCGCCGCTGGAGAACATGCACATGAACGATCTTTTCAAAGGCGAGCTGCTGCGCTTCCGCCTGTGGGCTGGCATCGCCGCCATCGTCAATCTCGCCGTGCTGGGCTTCCTCAGCCGGATGGTGGATCTGGCGCAGCAGCCACTCTTCGTCTACCAGGTATTCGCCGCGGTGTATGCCGTGGCCGGTGCCCTGCTGGGCATTTACCAGATGGGCGTCTATCGCAAGCCGAATCAGTGGCTCAACCTGCTGCACCGCCCGCTGCACCGGTTGCGCATCGCGGGAGCGTTGACCGGCGCGGGCGCGCTGCTGTTGCTTGTCGCGGTGGCGCTGCCGGTGGTGCTGGTCGCGATCTACCAGGACACGATGACCGCGCGCGTGGTGGACATGCGGCATTGGTTGCTGCCGGTCGCCAGCTGGCTGATCGCGCTGTCCGGCTACCTGGCGGGCGCATACGCGATGGTCGGCAACCGCCGTTATTCGTTCGCTGCCTTCCTGCTGCCCAACCTCTTCATGTATGCGCAAGCCACCGGCGTGGCGATGCTGGGCGTGCAATGCGTGGTGATCGGTTTCCTCGCATTGATGCTGACGATCGCGTTCAAGCCGGATTACACCGCGCCTTCGCGCAATCCGGCGGCGGTGCTGGTGGTGGCCTTGCCGGTGCAACTGGGCGCGTATTTCCTGGCGTGGATGCTGGGCTTCGGCGTCGAGCTGCTATGGACGGTGACCGGCACGCATCCGCTCAACATGCCGAAGCCGCCTGCAGGCGGGACGATCGAGGCGGACCGCGCCGAAGGCAAGGACATGCTGCTGCTTGGCATCGCAGGCAGTCTAGATTCCGACGCGGCGCTGTGGCGCGAACAGATCGCATTGTCCGATGTGTACACGCGTTACCCGCTGCGCACCCTGCCACACCAGGGCGACATGACCAATCCACAGCCGATGGAGTGGGTGGATGGCGACCACAACACCAACTGGGTCTACAGCCATGACCGCGGCCGTTTCATCGGTTACGGCCTGCTGGACAAGCGTGCCCGTGGCGAGCTTGGGATAGGCGCCACGCAAGCGGCATTCCCGGCGCCGACGCTGGCCTTTGGCGCCATCTATCTGTACAACGCGAACGCGGTGTACCAGTTCGACAGCGAGCAACAGCGCGTGTTCGAACGCATCCGCCTGCCGCAAGGCGAGGTGATGGCCAGCCCACCCGAACCGGCCGGCGACAACATCCTGATGCTCAGTAACCGCGCCGCCTACTTCTATCCCGGCCGCGAGGCGATGAACGGGCTCGACCTGCTCAAGCCGCTGATGCGTGTTCCGATGCCCGGCCCGGTCGGCAACCTCAGCCGGATGGACGTGGTCGAACTGCTGGACGGTTACCTCGTGTCCTACACCTACACCTGGGGCGTGTGGGGCGGTGAGTTGCAGCAGCCGTACCAGCAGGTGTTGCGCGTGGATGGCCAGGGCCATGCACGCATCATCGCGCGCCGCGCGTTGTCGATCGACTTGCCTTCGACGTACACCAACCGCAATTTCTGGTTGTCGCCGGTGCTGCGCGTGATTTGCCTCGACGCACAAGACCTGTTCGCGTCACCCGATCTGCTGCGTGCCAAGCCCGAGCCGATGCCGACGCCGATCCTGTGGCTCGCAGGCGCGTGCTGCTTGCTGTCCCTGTTCGGCGCGGTGTGGCTCAGCGGCAAGCAAACGCATTCGCCGCGCGGTCGCCTTGGCTGGATCCTGCTGTGCGGCGTGGTCGGGCTGCCGGCGCTGGTCAGCCTGTGGCTGTTGTATCCGCGTCGTGAAGTGTTGCTTGCAACCGCCGCGCCGACAACGCCGGCTGGCACGCATGCGGCCTCGGGGGAATGACCATGGCGAACCTTCGGAGTGTTTGCGTTGCGACCGCGCTGTGCCTGTTCGCGTGCATGCCACGCATCGCACCGGCGCAGGACTTGGAGAGCCTGCGCAGCGCCGAGGTCGCGCAGCGTGCATTGCCGCGCGCACCGCAGCTGCCGCGCAGCGCCTTTCTCGAGAACCGCACCCTGGCGGCTGCGCAGCTTTCGCCGGCGGGCGACTTCGTGGCGTACTTGCGCGAGCAGAAGGATTCGCGTGCGCTGTGGCTGCTGCCGGCGAACGGCGGCAGCCCGCGCATGCTGGTCGGCAACACCCAGGCCGAACAAGTGACGTGGTCACGCGATGGCCGCTGGCTGTTCCTGCGCGCACCGCGTTCGTTGACCATGGTCGGCGTCGACGGCCGCACCGGCGTGCGCGTGCCGCTGGGTGGCAACGAGCGGCGCCAAGTCATCAAGCTCGACCCCTCGCAAACTGCCGCGCTCCTGCTGCGCGAACGGCGAGTGGTGGGCCAAAGTGATGTCAGATGGCAGATCGTGCGCATGGATGCGCATGGCAAGCGCACCCTGCTACGCGAAGACACGCGCTGGGGACACGACGTGGCGGTGGATGTGCGCGGGCGGATCGTTGCGCTGGCGCGTTTCGAAGGCGATCACGATGCGTTGTATCGGGTCCTGCCAAATGGCGCACTGAGAGAAGTGCTGCGCCTGCGCCCGATGGAGCGGATCGAACTGCTGGCGGTGCAGGCCGATGGCAGCCTGCTGATGGTCGGCAATCCCGGTACTGCGGCGGGCATGGGGAATGTCCGGAGGGTGATGCGGCTGGGCGCGGACGACAAGCTGCAGACCCTGCACCAGGATCCGCGTGGCGAAGCCGATCTCGATGACGTGGTCATCGACCCACGCACGAACCAGCCGCTGGCGGCGAGTTACCGCAGCACCGTCGCCGCGACCTACGGCATCGGCGGTGCGCAGGATGTTGTCGCTGCAATCGTGCGCAAGTTCCCCGGCCGTGACATCGCACTGCAGGCCGGCAGCGGCCCTTCCGCGCACTGGCTGGTGAGCGAACGCGCGGCGACCCTGCGCGATCCGCGCTGGTGGCTGTACGATCCGCGCAACGGCCGTCTGCGCCGCATCCTCGACGATCCCGGCATCACCGCCGGCGCGCCGAAGGAAACCGAGCTGGCGCGCAAGCTGGCGATCAGCTACATCGCCTCCGATGGCAAGCGCGTATACGGCTTCGTGCTACTGCCGCCGGGCGTGGACGCCGCCCACGCACCCTTGATCGCGCAGGTGCACGGCGGCCCGATCAATCACTTCCGAGCCGGCTATGACGGTGTCGCTCAGTTCCTCGCCAATCGTGGCTATGTGGTGTTCCAGTCCAACTTTCGTGGTTCCACCGGGCACGGTCTGGCCTACACCTTTTCCTCGAATGGCGACTACGGCAATGGCCGCGTGCAGCAGGACATCGTCGAAGGCGTGCGTTGGCTGTTGGCGCAGGGCATCGGCGACAAGGACCGGGTCGGCATCGTTGGCCACTCCTTTGGTGGCTATTCCACCTTGCTGGGCCTGACCTTCCAGCCCGACCTGTTCAAGGTCGGCGTGGCCGGCTCGCCGCCTGCGGATCTTGGCTGGGCGATGCGCTGGCTGCTCAGCTCCGGCGAACAGGGCGATCTTCCTGATCGTTCACTCAAGCAGACCCTGCGTGCCCTGTCGCTGGATGGCAGCGATCCTTCAACTTTCGCGCGCCTGCATGCGCAATCGCCACTGGTGAATGCGTCACGCATGCACCGCCCCTTGTTGGTGATGGCCGGTGGTGCTGACCGGACGGTGGCGATCCGCAGTGTCACTGACTACGTAGCGCGATTGCGGAATATGCGGCGGCCGGTCAGCCTGCTGGTAGAGCCCAATGGCGACCACTCGCCGGTCGATCCGATCCCGCGCGAGGCCTATCTGTTTGCGATGGAAACCATGCTGCAACGCCATCTCGGCGGGCCAGCACCGGAACCGGCAGGCCAGCGCCTGCGAACCTACCTGCGCCAGAACCTGCGTCTGGCGGGACCGGAATTCCAGACGTTTGCAGGTCGGCCGGTACGGCCGTGATCCGCGTCTGCGAAGGCCTCACGCCACCGGTGCGCGCAGCGCCGGGTTGTCCCAGCCGGGTCGCGGCGCGAAGCGTTCGCCGTACTTCGCTTGCAAGGTCTGCAAGCGCGCCAGCAGTGCATCGGCGCCGGTGGCGCGGATGTGCTGGATCGGACCCCCGCGGAACGGCGCAAAGCCGGTGCCGAAGATCACCCCGGCGTCGAGCAGGTCGGCGTCGCTCACCACACCGGCGTGCAGGCAGGCCACCGCTTCGTTGAGCAGGGGCAGGATCAGGCGGTCTTCCAGATCCTCGGGTGCCACGAAACCGTTTGGCAGTTCGGGCTTGATCGCCTTTCCGTTCTGCCAGCTGTAGATGCCTTGCCCGTCCTTCTTGCCGCGCTTGCCGGTTTCCACCGTCGCCAGCGCCGCCGGCACGTCGAGGCCGAGGAAGGGCGCAAGCTCCTTGCCGACGCTGGCGGCCACGTCCAGACCCACGGTGTCGAGCAATTCGATCGGCCCCATTGGCATGCCGAAGCGCGTCGCCGCTTTGTCGATGGCCGGGCCGGGAATGCCCTCGGCGTAGGCGGTGGCGGCTTCCAGCATGTACGGGAACAGCACGCGGTTGACGAGGAAACCCGGCGTGCCGGCCACCGGCACCGGGAACTTGCCCAGTGCCTTGCAGAACGCGGCCAGCCGGCGTTCGGTGTCGGCGGCCATGCCGTCGTGGTGGATGATCTCCACCAGCGGCATTTGCGCCACCGGGTTGAAGTAGTGCAGGCCGGCGAACAGCGCGGGACGGGCGATGTGTTCACGCAATTCGTCCAGCGGAATCGACGAGGTATTGGTGGTCAGCAGGGCGCCGGCCTTGAGCCTCGGTTCCACCGCGTTGTAGAGATCGCGCTTGGCGTCGGGGTTCTCGATAATGGCTTCGATCACCAAATCGGCAGTGGCCACGCCGTCGCCATTCAGATCGGATTGCAAGCGTGCGGCGACCTCGGGACGCTTGGCGGGGTCCTTGACCTTCTTTTCGAACAAGGCCTGCGCGCGGGCCATGGCGCCGTCGATGAAGCGCTGCTCGCGGTCCTGCAAGGTCACCTCGAAGCCCTTGTAGGCGGCGAAGGCAGCGATGTCGCCGCCCATCACGCCGGCGCCGACCACATGCACGCGGGCAATGCCGGATTCACCCTTGCCCAGTGCTTTCATCCGTTCGGTCAGGAAGAAGATGCGGATCAGGTTGCGTGCGGTCGACGTACCGGCGAGTTTCACCACTGCACGGCGTTCGGCGTCGAGGCGGGCACGGATGGGCCTGCCGCCGTTCTTTGCCCAGGTCGCGATCAATGCATAGGGCGCTGGGTAGAACGCCTTCGGCGCCTTGCGTGCCACCTGCTTGGCCATCTGCGGTGCCAGCAATTTGCGGGCCGCGAAGGTATTGCTGGCCCGGGCGAGGATGCGTTGCTTGAGTGGGCGTGTGCAGCCCTTGAGCGCCAACTTGGCGGCGCTGTCGATCAAATCGGAGGCCTCCACGACCAGATCGACCAAGCCAATGCCGCGTGCTGCCTTGGCGCTGAGCGCGCGGCCGGTCAGCATCATGTCCATCGCCGCCGGTGCGCCGACCAGCTGCGGCAGGCGCGCGCTGCCGCCCCAGCCGGGGAAGATGCCGAGCTGCACTTCCGGCAAGCCAATGCGGGTGGAGGCATCGCTGCTGGCGACGCGATAGCGACAGGCCAGCGAGATTTCGGTGCCGCCGCCCATGCAGAAGCCGCGGATCGCCGCCACCGTGGGGCAGCGCAGCATGGCCAGTTTCTGGAAGGTGAGCTGGCCGCGTCGGATCGCATCGTTGACCGTGCCCTTGCGGTCGAAGTCCTGGAACTCCTTGAGGTCAGCACCGGCGATGAAGCCGCTGGCCTTGCCCGAGGCGATCACCAAGCCCTTGGGCAACTCCAGACTGATGCGCTCCAGTACGTCGTTCAATTCGATCAGCACGTCTTGCGAGAACGCATTGACGCTGGCGTCAGCGCGGTCGAAATACAGCACCAGCACGCCGTCGTCGCGTTGCTGGGGTTTCCAGTGCCGTAGCGGCAGCCCCGCGAAGCGGTCAGCAGCGGAATTCGCCATGTGCAAGCCATCCCATCCATCGAAAGGGCTATCGTAGCCCGCGAAAACTTGAATATTTTTCTAATTATTCGCGGATCGGCGCAAACTGCACGTCGCCGCTGTGGAACTTCTACGGCATCGTGTTGTCACAAGGCTCGGAGACTGCCGGGCTCACTTCGGGGACTGGCGTGTAATGACGGAGGATCGGGTGTCGCAAGCGCTGGACCATGACCTAGTGGCAAGGGTGCAACGGGGCGATACCGCCGCGTTTGACCTGTTGGTGCGCAAATACCAGCATCGCGTTGCGGCGGTGATTTCGCGCTACATCCGCGATTGGTCGGAAGTGCAGGACGTAGCGCAGGACACCTTCATCCGTGCCTATCGTGCGATCAAAAACTTTCGTGGCGATGCGCAGTTTTCGACGTGGCTGCACACGATTGCGGTGAATACCGCCAAGAACCACTTGGCCGCGCATGGCCGCCGCCCGCCGGGGGAAGATATCGATGTAGAAGACGCCGAGCAGTTTGAATCCGGCCTGCGTCTGCGCGATACCGACACCCCCGAACGTGAATTGATGCGCCAGCAGTTGGAACAAACGGTGGTGTCCGCGGTCGAAGCCTTGCCGCCAGAATTGCGCGAAGCGATCACCTTGCGTGAAGTCGATGGCCTCAGTTACGAGGAAATCGCCGAACGCATGAACTGCCCGATTGGCACGGTGCGTTCGCGCATCTTCCGCGCCCGCGAGGCCATCGACGCCCGCATGCGCCCCCTGTTGGATCACGATGAATTGCCGAAGCGTTCGAAAGCCTCATGACGACCGAAACCGACCGCCACTGCACCGACCTTACCCAGCTCTCCAGCCGTGAGCAGCTCTCGGCCTTGATGGATGGTGCCTTGCCCGAAGATCAAACCCGGTTCTTGCTGCGGCGTTTGCAGCATGACGCCGAATTGGCCGCAAGTTGGGAGCGCTGGCGGCTTGCCGGCGATACCCTGCGCGGTGTCGCGCCGGCGCAGCGCTTGCCGTTGGATTTTGCATTGCGCGTATCGACATCCTTGCATGGGGTTGGCCTGCCTTCGCAAGTTACACACAGCGCACAGCGCGGCACGCATTGGCGGCGTTGGGGCACGGGTACCGCCGTCGCCGCCGCCTTGGCCGTGGTGGCCTTGCTGGCGCGCACACCGCTGCAACCGGCGGCGCACCCGGCGCAAGCCCCCGCACGGGCTCCCACGTTGGCGTTGGCGGTACCGCCACCTGCGACACCCAAACCGGCCCCGGCCACACCACCTGCGCCGACGGCCTTGGCACACGCCCCTGAATTTTTGGCGGCTGCCACCGCCTTGGCTGCCAGCAAGCCTGCGCGGCGCACGCGCAATCAAGTGGCTCCCGTATTGGTTGCGGCGGGGGATGCCCCGGTCGCGGCGTCGGTGGTATCGGCGGCTCCCGTGGAAATCGCCAGCCGCCCGTGGCCGCGCAAAATCCTGCCGCAATATGACAGCAACAGTGGTTTGACCGTCGGGTTTGGCGAACATGCAGGGCCACTGGCCGCACCCAATCCGTTTGTTTCCCCGGTATTTGCCAAGCCACCCAAATTATTGTCGGACGATGCGCCGGCGCAGTTAAAAACGCACGCCCCGGCTGAGGCTTCGTTGCAGCCTTGAGGCGTCACCTGCCTGGTCCGGGCGCTTGCCCATACGTTTGAGTGTTCCCCGATCTTCGTGCACGAGGAGTGTCTGTCGATGTCTGCAAATCAATTGATTCGTCTGCGCCCATTGTTGTTGGTTGTCGCACTGGCAGTGGCGGGAGTGGGTGCATGCAGTGGCCAGAATCCTGCCAATGCGCAAACCCCTGCCGTAGCGCAAACCCCAGCCCCCGAACTGGTCGGTAATTTGCCGGACTTCACCCGTTTGGTTGAACAAGTTGGCCCTGCGGTGGTCAGCGTGCAGGCGGAAATTGGCAGCAAGCCGCAGGCGCGGCGTGCGCAGCAGCAAATGCCGCAAGACGATGAAGGGGATGATTCGGGCGATGCGCAAATTCCCGAATTTTTCCGCCGCTTCTTCGGCCCCGGCATGACCCCGATGCCGGGCATGCCCGGCATGCCGCAGCAGCGCCAACGCGGCACCTCGCTGGGGACGGGCTTCATCATTTCCAGCGATGGCTATGTGCTCACCAACCATCACGTCATCGACGGTGCCGATACCGTGCGCATCAAGCTGTCGGACCGCCGCGAGTTCACCGCCAAGGTGGTGGGCAGCGATGAGCAATCCGACGTGGCTCTGCTCAAGATCAATGCCACTGGCCTGCCGGTGATGCGCGTGGGGGATTCCAAGCTGCTCAAGCCCGGGCAATGGGTGGTAGCGATTGGCTCGCCGTTCGGGTTGGATCACTCGGTGACCGCCGGTATCGTCAGCGCCGTGGGGCGCGCCAACCCCGGCTCCGAGCAGCGCTACGTGCCGTTCATTCAGACCGACGTGGCCATCAACAAAGGCAATTCCGGCGGCCCGCTGCTGGATACGCGTGGGCAAGTGGTGGGGATCAATTCGCAAATCTTCAGCAATTCCGGCGGCTATATGGGCGTCAGCTTCGCCATCCCGATCGACGTGGCGATGAATGCCGTCAAGCAGCTCAAGGCCACCGGCAAAGTGGTGCGCGGGCAGTTGGGTGTGCAGATTCAGGCGATGGATCGCGATTTCGCCAAGTCCTTGGGTCTGCCCGATGCCAGCGGCGCATTGGTGGCGCGGGTCGAGCCGGGCAGTCCGGCCGAACGCGCCGGCGTGCAGCGGCAGGACGTGATTCGCAGCGTCAACGGGCATCCGGTGTATGACTCCAGCGACTTACCGCCGATCATCGGCGCGATGGCACCAGGCACCAAGGTAACCTTGGATGTCATTCGCGATGGTAATCCGCGCAGCCTCAGCGCCACCTTGAATGCCTTGACCGATAGCGTGGCGGATGCCAACGGCAACCCGCGGCAAACACCTGAGGCATCGCCCGCCAATGCGGCAGGCAACGCATTGGGCATCATCGGCAAAGAATTGACCCCGGAGCAACGCGGCAAACTGGGCCTGCAAAAGGGGGAAGGCGTGCTGGTGGCGCGGGTCAATGGCGATGCCGCGCGTGAGGCCGGTTTGCAGGCGGGTGATGTGGTGCTGGCGGTGGGCCGCAGCGATGTGGGCAGCGTGGCCGCGCTGGATGCCCAGTTGCGTGCTGCCGGCACCGGCAAGCCGGTGATGTTGTTGGTGCAACGTGGCGGTGGCACACGCTATATGGCCATCAACCCGGCGCAGGAGTAAGGCGACGCGGCCCCATCCGTGCCCAAGCGGAACGCGGATGGGGCTGTGCGATAATGAACGGCTCACTTTCGGCGGGCTGCAATCCGCCCCCCGTTTATTTATCGACAATACTCATGCAGCACGATGCCATGCGGTTTATCCGCAACTTCTCCATCATTGCCCACGTTGACCACGGCAAATCCACCTTGGCCGACCGCATTATTCAATTGTGCGGCGGCCTGACTGCGCGCGAGATGGAAGCGCAGGTGCTGGACAACAACCCGATCGAACGCGAACGCGGGATCACCATCAAAGCGCAGTCGGTGTCGTTGCCGTACACCGCCAAAGACGGCAACACCTATTTTCTGAATTTCATCGACACCCCCGGCCACGTCGACTTCAGTTATGAAGTCAGCCGTTCGCTGGCCGCCTGCGAGGGCGCATTGTTAGTGGTGGATGCTGCACAAGGCGTGGAAGCGCAGTCAGTGGCCAACTGCTACACCGCAGTGGAGCAGGGGTTAGAAGTGGTGCCGGTGCTCAATAAAATTGACCTGCCCACCGCCGATATCGAAAAAGTCAAAGAAGAAATCGAAGCCGTCATTGGCATCGATGCCACCGACGCCGTGGCCATTTCCGCTAAAACCGGTTTGAACGTGGGCGACGTGCTGGAAGCCATCGTGCAGCGTATTCCATCACCGGCTCCGCGTGATACTGACAAACTGCAAGCGCTGATCATCGACTCGTGGTTCGATAATTATCTGGGTGTGGTGTCGCTGGTGCGGGTGATGCAAGGCGAGATCAAACCCGGCGACAAAATGCTGGTGATGAGCACCGGACGCACCCATCAAGTCGATGGCGTGGGCGTGTTCACCCCCAAGCGCAAGCCGCTGCCCAGTCTGCGTGCGGGCGAAGTGGGCTGGATCACCGCCAGCATCAAGGACGTGCACGGCGCGCCGGTGGGCGACACGCTGACGTTAGCCGGCGACCCCGCACCGGGCCCGCTGCCGGGTTTCCAGGAAATGCAGCCGCGGGTGTTTGCCGGGCTATTTCCGGTGGACGCCGAAGACTACCCCGCACTACGCGAGGCATTGGACAAGCTGCGTCTGAACGATGCTGCGTTGCGCTTTGAACCGGAATCCTCCGAGGCGATGGGCTTTGGCTTCCGTTGTGGTTTCCTTGGCATGCTGCACATGGAAATCGTGCAGGAGCGACTGGAGCGCGAATACAACCTCAACCTGATTTCCACCGCACCCACGGTGATCTACGAAGTGTTGAAGACCGATGGTGCCATCGTGCCGATGGACAACCCGGCCAAGTTGCCACCGGTGAATATGGTGGATGAAATTCGCGAGCCGATCATCCGTGCCAACATTCTCACCCCGCCGGACTACATCGGCAGCGTCATCAAACTGTGTGAAGACAAGCGCGGCGTACAGATTGGCATCACCTACATGGCCAGCCAGGTGCAGGTCAGTTATGAATTGCCGATGGCCGAAGTGGTGCTGGATTTCTTCGATAAGTTGAAATCGGTCAGCCGTGGTTATGCCTCGCTGGACTATCACTTCGTGCGTTTCGAGGCCGGCCCGTTTGTGCGCGTGGATACCTTGATCAATGGCGATCGCGTGGATGCGCTCTCCATCATCGTGCACCGCAGCCAGGCCGATCGTCGTGGCCGGGAACTTTGCGAGAAGATGAAAGATCTGATTCCACGGCAAATGTTCGATGTGGCCATTCAAGCGGCAATCGGGGGGCAGATCATTTCCCGCACCACGGTGAAGGCCTTGCGCAAGAACGTGTTGGCCAAGTGCTACGGCGGTGACGCCACGCGCAAAAAGAAATTGCTTGAAAAGCAGAAAGAAGGCAAGAAGCGGATGAAGCAGGTGGGCCGGGTGGAAATTCCGCAGGAAGCCTTCCTCGCCGTGTTGCAAGTGGATAGCAAGTAATGCGTTTCCCGCTTCCGCAGGAAGTGCGGCAAAAACCGATGGAGTACATCGCATGATGGTGTGGTTTGAAACAATCTTGGTGGTGCTGACCCTGCTGTCGGGGCTGATCTGGTTGCTGGATAAGCTATTTTTTGCCAAGCGTCGCGTGGCTGCTGCCGGCTTGGCCGACGCCAAAGAGCCGGTGCTGGTGGATTACGCAAAATCATTCTTCCCGGTGCTGGCCCTGGTGTTGGGCCTGCGCAGTTTTGTGGCAGAGCCTTTTCGCATCCCATCCAGCTCGATGATGCCAACCTTGTTGATTGGCGATTTCATCTTGGTCAATAAATTTGCCTATGGTCTGCGCTGGCCGATCACCAACAAAAAATTCTTGGATAATGGCGAGCCGCAACGTGGTGACGTGGTGGTGTTCCGGCCGCCGCACCACCCGCGCGAGGACTGGATCAAGCGGGTGATGGGCCTGCCCGGTGACCGCATTGGTTATCATGACCACAAGGTTTATGTGAATGGCCGCGTGTTGCCGTATCGTGCGGAAGGGGTGTTTACCGGCGTCGGTCAGGGGAGTGGGGAAACCGGTGACAACAAGCTGACCGAGGGGCTACAAAACCACCCGCATTTCGTGCTGGAGCGTGACATCAGTATTGCAGATGGTGACTGGACAGTACCGGCGGGGCATTATTTCGTCATGGGTGATAATCGCGGCAATAGCGAGGACAGCCGGTTTTGGGGGTTTTTGCCAGAAGCCAATCTGCGCGGCAAGGCATTTTTGGTTTGGATGAATGTGGATACCGAATCCGATCACTGGGTGGACGTTTCTCGCATCGGAACCCGTATTCCTTGAGCAAGCGTTTGGGCGTTCGTAGTTTTATCAGGCCATTCAACCAAGAGGGGAAGCACGAATGAAACAGGCACAGCGCGGCATCACCATGATTGGGTTCCTGATCACCTTGACCGTGGTGATCTTCTTTGCATATTGCGCGATGAAAATCGGCCCGATGTACATGGAGTTTTTCACGGTCAAGAAAGCACTTGCTGGGATTGCCAGTGACCCCGAAGCAGCCAACGCATCCAAAGACAAGCTTCGCACGCTGCTGAACAAGCGCCTTCAAATCGACTATGTCGCGGTGGTCAAACCCGAGATGCTCAAAATCGAAAATACGGAAGGCGGCTACAATCTCATCATGGATTACGAGCGTCGTGAGGAGCTGTTTGCCAACCTCGATGTGGTCGGCAAATTCCATGCTGAGCAGGCTTTGACGCGTGGTGCTGGTGCCAGTAATAACTGACCCCGCGTTGCGCACGTTTGCAGGGCATGCGTTCACCGAACCGGCCCTGCTGGTGCAGGCGCTGACCCATCGCAGCGCCGGCAGCCCGCATAACGAACGCCTAGAATTTCTCGGCGATGCCTTGATCAACCAATTCATCGCTGAGACGCTGTATCGGCATTGGCCCAAGGCCGATGAAGGGGCACTGACTCGCGCCCGCGCCGAGTTGGTGCGTGAGTCCGCATTGGCCGGCATCGCACGGCATCTGGAGATCGGCAAGCAACTGGTCTTAGGTTCGGGTGAAATGAAAACCGGCGGGCATCGCCGTGATTCCATCTTGGCCGATGCGCTAGAAGCCTTGGTGGCGGCAATTTATTTGGATGCCGGCTTCGAGCCTTGCCGCGCGGTGGTGTTGCCGTGGTTTGCAGACATGATTGCGGCATTGCCGCCGCCCAATAAAGTGGGCAAAGACGCCAAAACCCGTTTGCAGGAATGGCTACAAGGCCGGCAACTGCCGCTGCCGGTATATGCCCTGTTGCACGAAGGCGGCGAAAGCCATGCGCGCGTGTTTCGCGTCAGCTGCACTCTAGCCGAGCCCGTGCAAAGTACGGAAGGCGAGGGCAGTTCGCGACGTGCGGCAGAACAACAGGCGGCCGAGGCTGCACTTAAGGAATTGGAAACATGAGCAGTACATCTTCACGCAGCGGCGCAGTGGCCGTGATTGGCCGCCCTAATGTGGGCAAATCGACCTTGGTCAATGCGCTGGTGGGGGCCAAGATCAGCATCACTTCCAACCGCCCGCAAACCACGCGGCATCGTTTGTTGGGGATTGCCACGTTTCCACGCGGGCAACTGCAGTTGGTGGACACTCCGGGCATCCATGGCGAGCAGGGCAAGCGCTCCGGCAAGGCGATGAACCGGATGATGAATCGCGCTGCGCGCGGTGCCTTGGAAGGGGTGGATGTGGCCTTGCTGGTGATCGAAGCGGGCCGCTGGGACAACGAAGACGGCCTGGCCTATGACGCCCTGCATGATGCCGGCCTGCCGGTGGTGCTGGTGGTCAACCAGGTGGACAAACAGAAAGACAAAACCGCCCTGCTGCCGTTTATCACCAAGGTGACCGAGGGTCGCGACTTTGCCGCCGTGCACCCGCTGTCGGCACTCAAACGCAGCGGGCTGGAACAACTGGTGGCGACCTTGATGGATTTGGTGCCTGAGGCCGAGCCGATGTACGGTGAGGATGAAATCACCGACAAGAGTCAGCGTTTTCTTGCCGGCGAATTGGTGCGCGAACAATTGATGCGTCGGCTGGGCGAAGAACTGCCGTATTCGACCACGGTGGAAGTGGAAAAATTTGAAGAAGAACCTTCCCCAAAAACTGGCGTGATGTATCGCATCGACGCGGTGATCTGGGTGGAACGCGAAGGCCAGAAAGCTATCGTCATCGGTAAAGGCGGCGAGCGCCTGCGTGACATCGGTAAGCATGCCCGTCAGCAGATGGAGCAGCTGTTTGGAGCCAAAGTGTTTCTGCAAACTTGGGTGCGTGTGCGCGAGGGTTGGAGCGATGACGAAGCCGCACTACGCGCGTTGGGTTATCACGACTGACTTTGTTCATCTTGGCCATGACAGGGCAAAACTGTCGATGGGTTGCGTTCGGCACAACGCCGTAGAATGCGCCATGCGCTACACCGCCGAGTCCGCCTTTGTTCTGCACGCCCGTCCATGGCGAGAAACCAGCCTGCTGGTGGAAGTGCTGAGCGCCGATCATGGCCGCATCGGCTTGCTGGCGCGGGGCGTACATGGCCCCAAAAAGCATCTGCTGCGCGCCGCGCTGCAGCCCATGCAATCCATCCAATTTGATGCCATACAAACTGGCGAGTTGGCGCAACTTCGTGCCGCCGAGGCGGTGGATGCGGCGCCGGTCGTGTGCGGTGATGCGGTGATGGCGGGTTTCTATATCAACGAACTGTGCTTGCGCCTGGCCCCCCGCCACGCCCCGCAGCCGGAGTTGCATGCGGTGTATGCACACGTGCGCGAGCGTTTGCGCACAGGCGCGCTGCTGGCTTGGACGTTGCGCCGGTTTGAACGTGATGTATTGGATGCGCTGGGGCTAGGGCTGGAGTACACGATGACTGGTGATGGTGCACCCATCGACCCGGCCGCGCGCTACCGACTGGACGCAGAGCAGGGCCCATTGCGGGTACACAGTGAGCGCATGGGGGAGCGACAGACATTCGCCACCGGGCGCGCCTTGTTGGCATTGGCCGCCGATACTCTGCCGGTGCGAGAAGATCTTGCCAGTTTGCGCTTGCCGCTACGCACGGTGCTGCTGCATCACCTAGGAGGGCGTGGGCTGAAGTCGTGGGAAATGCTGGGGGAATTGGGGCGGGTTGTGCGGGGCTGAGAGCAAGCGTGCCCTCTACCGGTGCAGTTCACCCGCCGCTTCCGGCTGGAAACGAATAGCCAACACGTGCAAGCGCGCACTGCGACCACTGGGCATCGGCCAATCGATGCTGTCGCCCACACGCAGGCCAAGCAGGGCACTACCTACCGGGGCAAAAATTGACACCTTATCGGCGCTGCCGTCGGCATCACGCGGGTACACCAAGGTGAGTTCGTATTCGTGGGCGTGCTGTTGATCATCCACCACCTGCACCTTGGCGGTAGAGTTCATGGTGATCACATCTGCCGGCATGTTGCCGGGCTCGGTCAGTTCTGCACGCGCCAACTCCTCGCGCAAGGCTGCCGTGTTGATGCCGCTGTATTGCGGATGCTCCAGCAAATCCTCGATGCGTTCCACATCGACGCGGGACAACAACAGGGCGGGGCGTTGGGCATGGGTGGTCATGTGGTGCGGCTCCTGCAAAGCAAAACGGACGGCGCGGCAGGCGCGTCGCCCGTGGGTTCACGAATTGAAGCCTATTATCCGCCGACGATGCTGCCCGGGGCAAGCCAGAGCTGGTAAGAGCACTTACGGGAAGATAAATGCCGCCACGATGCGGCGGCCTTCGCCGGCCAGGATGGAGTACGTGCGTGCAGCGGCGGCGTTGGTCATCACTTCCAGGCCAACGCCACGTTGCAGGCAGGTCGCCAGTACGATGGGCGGGGGGAAGACTTGCGTTGCGCCGGTACCCAGCACGATCAATTCCGGGTGCAGCGCGAACATGTCATCCAGATCGGCCGGCTGCATTGCAGTTGCCGTGTGCATCGGCCAGTGTTCACGCAAGGCGTCGGGGGCGATGATGAAGCTGGTGTGCAGGCGCCGGGTGTTGACCAAGGCACTGCCACCGTCGGCACCACGCAAAAAAAATTGATAATCCGGGCGTTCCAGAAGCAGATGCATGGCGACGGGCTGCTATCTCAGGCGCGCGGCAGCACGATGTGCCGTTTGTCCTTGCTGGGGCGGTAAAGCACGGCGATATGGCCAATCCGCTGCACCAGCGCGGCCTCGGCACGGGCGGCCAAGTGATCGATCATGGCGTCGCGATCCTCACGGTCGGCGCCACCGACCTTCACCTTGATCAATTCGTGGTGCTCCAGCGCCAGTGCAACTTCGGCCACCAATGCATCGGTGATGCCCTTGCCGCCAACCTGCAACATCGCCTTCAGATCGTGCGCCTGTCCGCGCAAAAAACGAATCTGGGCATTGGTCAGGGCAATCGACATACGGCACGCAACAAGATAATCAAGGGTGTGCAGGGTATCATGCACGCCTACTTCTCGCGTCTTTGGCGGCTATGGCCACCCGCAGTAAATCCAGCCAACGCTGGCTCAAGGAACATTTTTCCGACCCCTACGTCAAAAAAGCGCAGGCCGAAGGTCTGCGTTCGCGCGCGGCCTACAAGTTGGAGGAGCTGGTCGAGCGCGACCGCCTGCTCAAGCCGGGTATGGTGGTGGTGGACTTGGGTGCGGCCCCGGGCGGGTGGTCGCAGTGGGTGCGGCAAGAGTTGGACCGGATGGACCCGGCCAAGCCCGGGCGGATGATTGCCAGCGACATCCTGGAGATGCCCAGTTTGGCCGGTGTGGAGTTCCTTCACGGCGACTTCAGGGACGATACCGTTCTATCGCAATTGCTGGATATGCTGAATGGCGACAAAGTAGACCTTGTCTTGTCCGACATGGCCCCCAATAAGAGTGGAATGGATGCGGTAGATCAGCCGCGCGCGATGCACCTGTCCGAATTGGCGATGGACTTTGCCGATGGCCAGTTGCGTGCCGGCGGCAGCTTCCTGATCAAGCTGTTTCAGGGGATCGGGTTTGACGAATACGTGCGGGAGCTGCGGCGGCGTTATGCCAAGGTAGTGATTCGCAAGCCGGCGGCTTCGCGCAAGCGATCGCCGGAGGTGTATGCCCTGGCCACCGGCAAGCTGGCGCAGATGAAGTGATGAAGGCGACATAAGGACGACATGAACGATCTTGCGAAAAATATCTTGCTCTGGGTGGTGGTTGCCGTCGTATTGATGGTGGTGTTTCAGAGCTTCTCACCAAAACTGGCGGCCAGCCAGGACGTGATCTATTCGCAGTTCGTGCAGGACGTGGAAAACGACCGCATCAAAACCGTCGATATCTCCAGCAACGAACGCAGCATTGCCTTCGAGCGCGCCGATGGCAGCAAGGGCAGCACCACCGCACCAGTGCGCGACCGTGACTTGATCAACGACTTGATCCAGCACAAGGTTGAAATCAAGCAAGCACCGCCGGATTCGGGGGTCTCGTTCTGGTCACTGGTGCTGAACTTCCTGCCGGTGTTGCTGATCATTGGGTTTTGGTTGTTCATGATGCGGCAGATGCAAGGCGGCGCTGGCGGTAAGGGTGCGATGTCGTTTGGCCGTTCGCGCGCCAAACTGCTCAATGACGATCAAGTCAAAGTCACCTTGGCCGATGTCGCTGGCTGCGATGAAGCCAAGGAAGAAGTGGGCGAGCTGGTCGAATTTTTGCGTGACCCCTCGCGTTTCCAAAAACTGGGTGGCAAGATCCCGCGCGGGGTGCTGATGGTGGGCCCGCCCGGTACCGGCAAGACCCTGCTGGCCAAAGCCATTGCCGGCGAAGCCAAGGTGCCGTTCTTCAGTATTTCCGGTTCCGACTTCGTGGAAATGTTCGTCGGCGTGGGTGCCAGCCGCGTGCGCGACATGTTCGAGCAAGCCAAGAAGCATGCACCGTGCATTATCTTTATCGATGAAATCGACGCCGTGGGCCGCCATCGCGGCTCCGGCATGGGCGGTGGCCACGACGAGCGTGAGCAAACCCTCAACCAGATGTTGGTGGAGATGGATGGCTTTGAAGGCGGCGAAGGCGTCATTGTGATTGCTGCCACCAACCGCCCCGATGTGCTGGACAAGGCGCTACTGCGCCCCGGCCGCTTTGACCGCCAAGTCATGGTGGGCCTGCCCGATATCAAGGGCCGCGAACAAATCCTGAAAGTGCATATGCGCAAAGTGCCGCTGCACGACAACGTGCGCGCCGACGTACTGGCACGCGGCACGCCCGGGTTTTCGGGTGCTGACCTTGCCAATCTGGTTAACGAGGCCGCGCTATTTGCGGCGCGTCGCAACAAGACGCAAGTGGACATGCAGGACTTCGAGGACGCCAAAGACAAGATCTACATGGGCCCCGAACGCCGCAGCATGGTGATGCGCGAAGACGAGCGCCGCAACACCGCCTATCACGAATCCGGGCATGCGGTGGTGGCGATGTCACTGCCCAAGGCCGACCCGGTGCACAAGGTCACCATCATGCCGCGCGGCTGGGCTTTGGGTGTGACTTGGCAACTGCCCGAGCACGACAACCTGAGCAACTACAAAGACAAGATGCTGGAAGAAATTTCCATCTTGTTTGGTGGCCGCATCGCCGAAGAATTATTTGTCGGCCAGATGTCCACCGGCGCATCCAATGACTTTGAGCGTGCCACCAAACTGGCGCGCGGCATGGTCACAAAATACGGCATGTCCGATGCGATGGGCACCATGATTTATGCCGATAGCGATGCCGGTTTCGGGGTGCAAAACAAGACCATTTCCGAAGCCACGCAACAAAAGGTCGATGCTGAAATTCGCCGCATCCTGGATGAGCAATATGCGGTGGCACAGCGCATCTTGGAAGACAAGCGCAGCGTGGTGGAAGCCATGACCGCCGCTCTGCTGGAATGGGAAACCATCGACGCCGAACAGGTCAAGGCACTGATGGAAGGCCGCACCCCCAACCCCCCGGTGGGTTGGGAAGACAAGTCCAGCAAGGGCAAACGTGATGGCGATGCTACCCCGCCGCCGGCGTCGATCGGTGGGCCGGTGGT
>Ga0208825_1000128_pt1 | contig 74626 bp, 56 predicted proteins | sample AD_UKC113_MetaG_FD_184450 | JGI IMG/M metagenome (GOLD analysis project Ga0208825, IMG submission 184450) | Active sludge microbial communities of municipal wastewater-treating anaerobic digesters from Hong Kong - AD_UKC113_MetaG (SPAdes)... | ecosystem: Engineered > Bioreactor > Anaerobic >...
TAACGAGGTTTGAACTTATCTTTACAAAATAATCATCTTTTTCAATAATTACACTTTCAAGATTTTCAGTTTGAAGAAGATTTTCGGATTTATCGGATTGATAAACCTGGTTTTCTTCCTTTATGCCTGTAGCTTCTTTTTGCCGGTATATGAGTGAAAAACCTTTTTTTGTTTGATAGGTAATATTATTAAGGTTGTCAGTGGAAAATATCTTCAAATCAACCATGTTAAATGTCAGAGCCGGGATTTTATAGGTATTTTCGTCTGGAATATCGTTTTCATCTGTTATCTCTACCTCACCATCGGCATCTTCCTCTTCAGTATCTTCGTTACCAGTGTCTTCATCACCATTATTGGTGTTTTTTTCCAGCTGATCCTCTATAAGCAGGGTATCATAGGTGCTGGTTTGAGACTGTTCTGCTGTGGTAGGAAAATTAAACTTTAAAATATATTCATTTTTATCGCTATCGATATATCTTATTTTTTGAGGATTTGTAAGATAATATGAGATTGAGCAGTTTCCAAGTTGCAGATTGACATAAGTTTCATTTCTTGAAAAAAGAGCGGTACCAAGCCAGATTCGATAAAACCTTTTTTCAGGATTCACGTAATAAAGTTCCATTCCGTACTCATTCTGCTCATAGTAAGAGTTATCCGGTAAAAGGTAGAAGCTGTTGCCATCTGCAAGATTTATCCTGTAGACTCCATCATCAGAATAGGATATGGTAGAACCTTTTTCAAGCGGGTACCTGTAAGTTGCCTCGTTGCTGTTGGTTGCAATATATTCACCAAGCAAGATCGGTCTGGCTGCTGGTGGAGCATCGTTTATATGAGCTTCACAGATAGCCTTTACACGTCTGAAATCGCTATCATTAAGAAGACCGGTAGAAAGGTTGCTTATCTCTAAAAAAATCCTTGCATCAAGGTAAGGATCAATCTTTAAAATCTGTTCAAAGCTTTCAATATTAAAACTTAAAAATTCCTCCGGTTTTAGATCGCGAAAATATCCGCAGTTCTTGAAAAATGGTTCAGTATCAAAAGGCTTTATAAGATTCTCATCTATAGGATAGGCAATAGGTTTTTTATCCTCAGGTTGAAAGAGATATTGCCAATCTAAAAATGATTCAACTAAACTTTGAAGGCTATACTTTTCATCATTTTTTTCTTTTATATTCTCAGGGTTGTCTTCTTCTGAACCGCCATCCTGCGTAATCCGGGTAGAATCATTTTTTGTAAAGTTATTATTTAAACATCCAGAGTTGATAAAAAGCAAGAGTAAAAGCATTAAAATAGTGTATAAGTGAAAATTTTTATTTGTTATATCTTTCATGACAACTCACTTTACATTTATTTTATTAAAATATACCACATAGGATTTAGCTATACAAACAATCGAAGAGCGATAGAGTTCAAATTTGTCCATATATCCAGGCTATAAAAACAAAGCAAAATAGAAATATTAAAGGTAAAAAGTTCAAAGATTAAAATCCAGAAATAAATTTATATCTATATTTGTTTTTTGCAAAAAAATAATGAAGAAAATAAAAAAAATACAAAAATATACATATAAAAAATAATTTGAATTTATTTAAACATGTTTTAAAATGATTTCAGTAAAATAATACTTCAATAAAAATTAAGAGGTATTATTTGTTTCAATAACCTTTCAATTTATTTTAAAAAGTAAGATTTTGTTTCTAAAATTTATTAAAAAAGTTTTGGAGGTATTATGAACAGGTATGACAATATTCTCGATAGTTTTGAGGTTTATTTTACAAAAGTATTAAGCGATATCGGAAAAGAAAGATCTCTATCTTTTGAAGATGTCGAAAGACTTAAAAAAAGTCCGGCTTTTAGACTGGTTGTTCTGGCTCCTTTTACTTGTGATTGTGATTATGCAGAGATGTTTGCCTATGCAAATACTTCAACTTTGATAACTGCTGGTAAACACCCTGAAGTATTTAACCCAACAAAAGATATTTCCATTGAAACAAGAGCTACTCTTATAATCGAAAACCTTCGAAATTATGCAAAGGACAAAAAAGTCTATAAATGTTGCCAACAAGCCCTTATACTCATATCAATAGCAGATCATAAGAAAGATCTGGATGATGATAAAAGAATAAACAAGTTTAATCCTCTTTTTGATGAATCTATTAGAAAAAAGTATGAAACTCTATCATCAAAATTATGCAAAGAGGTATCCAGGTGCAAGAAACTTACCGATCTTATTAGCATAGAGTTTATTTTAAGTGATGGATTCTGGAATTAATTTTCTATATGATTTTCACTTATATAATTAATAAAAAAATGCTCTTCGTTTTTTTATGTGGGTAATGATTACTCTAAAATTATGCAGAGTAAAAACAGGAAATATATATTTAGCTTTGTTAGATGATTTAGCCATACAAAGAAAAAAGCGAAGAGCGAAAAAATTATATAATGGAGCATTGTGATGCAAAACATTGATAATGAGGTTGAAAAAAAATGCTTTTCAAGTGAAAATCTTAAATATAATACTCAAAAAAGAATAGGTTATATATTTGCAGGTTTTACATTATGGTTATTTATTGTTAACATATTTAATGCTCTGGTTATCTTTAAACCTGAAGATATTGTTACAGATTTGTTAATATATTCATTTTTGCTGGTTCAATCAATTATTTTTTTCTGGACCACTTCTAAAAAACATGTAACAACAAAGAGATTTATTCAATTTTTAATAATCATGATGGATGGATTTTTAACTTTATTTACAAGTGCAGATCAATTTTACTACGCTATTTGTTTGTTGATCTTTGGTTGTTTAATTTTTTTACAGTACGATTTTTTTCTACAAAGAAAATTTAATACAATAATAATCGTCATAATTCTAATTATTTCATCAATATTTATTTATAATAGGGTCTTTGGTCCAGCCATGGTTCCATATTCTTCTATCACTATAGCAGATAAAAGATTGGCAAATATCTATAAGATTTCTAAAGCTGTGAACGACATTATTTTTGTCACATTATTTTTAATACTCTTCCCTTCCATATATATAGATCAGGTTAAGTTCTATCAATCTATTAACGATCTTGTCATAAAAGAAAAAGAATCTATGGCTACATTTGCAAAGATAGGTATGATGCTAAACAACACGGTTCATAATTTCAATAACAAGATTGTAACTTATCTTTCCTGTGAATATATAATAAGTACAACCTTGAAAAAATATAAGGATGTTATCGAACCGGAAGATTATGAAAAGCTTACAATGACCTGTGAGATGATATCTAGAACAAGCTCAGATATGATCTCCATGATTTCTGATATGCGAGATGTTATTAAAAGCAAATCAAATAAGGAACTTCAAAATTTTGAAGTAAATAATGCTATAGAACAGATCATAAAAGAGTATAAACTTTCATATAATTCAAAAAAATTAGATATCTCGCTTGAGAAGTCTAAAACCCCTCTTATTATAAGCGATTCTTCTATAAAATTTATTCAGGTTCTTGAAAATATAATAAAAAATGGGATAGAATCTTCACAAAATCCAGTGATAAAGATAAAAGTCATTCAACAGGACAATTCTGCAGTGATAGTGGTTTCGGACAATGGCCATGGTATCCCATTTTGTCAAAAGTGCAACAAACGTGATTGTCTTGTTTGCACCAACTTTGAAATAGGAAAAACAACTAAAAAAGAAGGCTCAGGAACTGGTATGATTTATGTTCAATCTGCCTTAAAGGAGATGAATGCAGATTTAAAGATAGATAGTTCTCCACATGGTACCGATGTTACTATCATTTTGAAAAAATTGGCTACAAAAGAACTTGATAATATCGATAACCTCATTCATGATGAAAGTTTATCGGCTGGAGATAATGCAGTTCAGGCATAAAATGTATTGATAAATTTTAGTTTTCTCTTTACTCTTATCTCTTTTTAAGAGCTCTCTGTATTTACTTTAAAGGGTTTCTTTTTTTATTCTCTTGAAGGTCAAGAGCCAATGTTCCACCAGGGTTCATAATATTTGATGGATCAAAATGATTTTTTAAAGCTTTAAAGATATCGAAATTTCTCTTCCCAATGCTTGCCTCAAGCCATGGTGCAGTCATCTTGCCTATCCCATGATGATGACTCATAGAAGCACCTGATTTACAGATAGCGTCTAAAATACCTTTCTGGTATTCTATATACTCCTCTTTATTCATTTTCCCAATAAATATAAAGTAAAGATTTGCCCCTTGTGGATAGAAATGTGATAGGTGAGTCATGCATACAGTTTGAGGTCTGCTCTTACAAAACTCTCTCACCTGTTTATGTACGTTTGGTAGTATTTCCCAGTTAACAGAGCATTCAAGTGTATCTATAAGTATGCCAAAGTCCATAAGGTCTTCACGCATGTATGGATCACTGAACCTTCCATGCTCCCACGCCTTCGTTACAAAGCCAGTAGTGTAAAATCCATGATATTTTTTGCATATTTTTTTAATCTTTTTCTTTGCAAGTGCTGCAAAGTCAGCATCCCCTTCAGTTGTTCCAAGGAGGAGGCACTTTTGCATTGGTTTATATCCTTTTAATTTGAGCATTTTATCTATTATCGTTCCTTCTATACCATATTGTTTCATGGCAACTTCAGTTTCTTCAGGATCCGAAAGCCTGAAAACAGAAGGATAACCAAACTGACCCTGCATTATCTCTCTTGTCGCATTAAGTGCATCCTGCCAGTTTTTGAATATGAATGAAAATCTTCTTGTATTTTCTGGTCTATATTCAAATACCTTTAAAGTGCATCTTGTAAGTATTCCAAAGGTTCCTTCACTTCCCATCATTATTTCATCTATATCCGGTCCTGTAGCAAGTGCGGGGAACTCTTTAGTTTCTATTATTCCAGTAGGGGTTACATATGTCTGGCATACAACAAGATCCTCGATCTTGCCGTAGTATGTTGAGTTTTGTCCAGCTCCTCTTGTGACTACCCAGCCACCAACTACTGAATATTCAAATGATTGTGGAAAATGTCCACAGGTGTATCTTTTTTTTGTACCATAGAGTTCTGGTGCCTTGTTTAAGGCTTTTTCAAGATCTGGCCCACTTATACCAGCCTCCACTGTGACTGTTTGATTTACAGGATTTAGCTTGATGATTTTATTCATATGCACACGCATATCCAGTGTGATACCATTTTTTACGGCTTCTACACCTCTTGTAACGCTTGAACCACCACCATAGACATAGATAGGTATCTTTTTTGTATCACAATATTGAACAATCTTAACAATTTGCTCTTCATTTTCAGGGTAAATAACGCAGTCAGGGATGTTTTCTATAATACCTTCTCTAAGCCTTAAAAGATCTATCATCGTCTTACCATAGGCAACAGAGAGTCTCGTATAGGTATCAAGTTTTATATTTTCTTTTTTAACGATAGAAGTAAAGAAATCTATATCTTCTTTTTGTAGTTTTGAAGGAACATTATCAGGGACTTGCTCAAACCCTGTTTTTTGAGGGTTTTTAAAGTAATCATCCGTTAAGTTAAAGACCTCTTTCATAAGTTTATAAAGACCTTTATTTGGTGGTCGAAAAGTTTCTGGATCCCCCCACTTAAATATTGAACGATATGATCCTTTTGGGGGAACCTGTTTTATCCAGTTTGGGTAATATTCATCTTTTTTCATCTCTTTTTCTCCTATTCTCGCTATTTGTTAGTTTGTACGGCTAAGCCATGTAAAGAAAAATTGTGAATAACTTATTTGATTTATTAAAATTTTTCAGGGTAATCTGTTATTTTTTGTATCTCTTTATAAAGGCTTGAAAGTTTTTTGTAAATCTTACGATAAACATCGTTGTAAAGACTTTCATAAAGGGAAGAATTCTTTGCATCTGGCTGAAAAACTTTATCATAGCTAACCATTTTTTCAATGGCTTCATCGAAAGATTTGTAACATCCAGTTCCGATTGAGCACAATATTGCCGCTCCAAGGCTTGAAGTTTCGTAGGTTTTACCTCTATAAAGAGGAAGATTAAAGATATCAGCAGCAATCTGGCAGATTTCATCAGCCTGGCTTGCTCCACCAGAAGCATAAAGTTTTTTTATATTTAGCTTCCCGGACTTCTGTATATTGTATAAACCTTCCTTCAAAGCATAAGAAAGCCCCTCCACAACTGCTCTGTACATATATTTTTTTGTATGAATATCTCCAAATCCTATGATGGCGCCTTTAGCATAAGGAGTCTTAAGACCCGGACTCCAGTATGGCTGAACGATAAGACCAAGACTTCCTGGTGGTGTTTGTTCAAGATTTTTATTTAGTATTATTTCAGCCGGGATCCCTTCTTTTTCAGCCATTAAAACTTCCTGCGCACAAAATTCCCTTTTAAACCACGATATAAGCCAGTAACCTCTAAATATCTCAACTTCAGGGTTATAATAACCAGCTATGGCAGCAGGGTAAGCAGGCATAAAAGAAAGAGGTTCAAAATATTTTTTTGATGAAACCTGTATCGTTGCTGTCGTTCCGAAGCTAAGGCTTGCCTGGTCCTTATGTAAACAGCCCATCCCGAGAGTTTCACAACCTTTATCAGACCCACAGGCTATAACTTTTGTGTTTACAGGTATACCTGTTAATTCGCCAGCTTCTTCAGTTATGTAACCAATAACTGCACCTGGTTTATAAAGCTCTGGTAGTTTTTCATCATCAACGGGGAAAAGAAGTTTGTTTAGTTCCCCCTTTTTTGCCCATCTTTGTTTTTTATAGTTAAAAGGTATATGACCTATCTGTGAAGCTGTAGAATCTACAAACTTACCTGTAAGTTTTCTATTTATAAAGCCGGATACCTGCAAAAATTTAACAGCTTTATTAAAATTTTCAGGTTCATTTTGCATAAGCCAGTTGCAACTAGCCTCTGCCTGAGTTTTCAGTAGTGACTGATACATCCCTATAATGTTATATAGAATATAATAAACTCCTTTTGGCCTATATACTGGTCTACTGGTCCTTTGATCAAGCCATGTTATAGCAGCCCTTATTGGGTTGCCTTCTTTATCAACAAGAACCATAGAATCTCTTTGAGTCGTGACTCCGACAGCGCAGATGCTGGATAAAAGGTCGGAAGAGCCATCAGAGTGTTCTTTTATTTGCTGGCAACCGGTAATGATAGAGTTCCAGAAAACATTGGCATCCTGCTCTGCGTAGCCAGGTTTTAAGCTAAAATATGGTTCATACTCTATCTTTTCCTTTGCCAGGATATTTCCATATTTATCAAAGATCATAACTCTAGTGCTTTGCGTTCCACAATCAATAGTTAAAAAATTTGTTTTTTCCATATAAGATGTCCTTCAGGCAAATTTTTTTTGAAAGAGAAATTATTATGCTATTTTTTTCTTTTTATTAAAATATTTTATGTTCATCTTACAAATTGCTCCTCTCACTCTTTATTTGTGTGTATAGCTAAGCTATAAAAATAAATACCGATAAGAACCTATTTTCATTCTTTTAAATAAGAAGTCTGGATATTACAGGATATATATAATCCTAAAATAAATTGTGACCATATAAAAAAGTGAAGAGCTCTACTTTATTATTTTTTATTTATACACTCTTCGTTGTTTGAGAAGAGCTTATTTATAAAGATCGGAAAATATGGTTTTATTTAAAAATAAAATCAGGTATAAATAAGTGGATATTTTTATTACAGTTAAAAGTCTAAATCTAAAATCGAAAGTTTAGAATATTTAAAAAGTGAAAAAGAAGATAAAAAAAAATACTAACATGGAAAAAATATGAAGATCGCAAATCCTGAATTTTGTAGATACTTTAATCTTGAAATAAAATAGTGCAAAAAAGCTGAAATGAGTTATAAATAAAGAAAAACAAATATTAATCAGATAAAACAGCGAATAGCTAAATTAACTAAAATCATCGGATTAACAAAAGCAGATATACTAAGTTAAATGATTTTTCTTTTATAAAAAGAGTTACTCAATAACAAGAAAAACCTTAAATTATGTTATCTGACTAAACTCTTTAAAAGAGGTCAAGATGAGTTATAATAAAGGCGAAAACGATCAAAAAAAAATGAATGAAGAAAAAATAAATCAGGATATCTATAAGGATTTTGAACATAAATTTAATCCCTGGGGATATATACAGAGATCTAAATCCCTTGAAAAAATTGAAAAATCATTTTATGACATTCTTATTATCGGCGGAGGTATTACCGGGGCTGGTATAGCCAGAGAGGCAGCAATAAAGGGACTTAAATTTTGTCTTATAGATAAAAATGATTTTTCTTATGGGACATCTTCAAAATCTTCAAAACTTGCACATGGAGGGTTCAGATACCTAGCTAACTTTGAGTTTAAACTTGTTAGAGAGTCAACAACTGAAAGGAATTGGCTTTATAAGGCTTTTTCAAATCTTGTTAGACCAGTGGGGTTTGTGTTGACAGCCTATGCCGGGAGTTATGATACATTAAAAAAAATAAAAATAGGTGTTAAACTTTACGATTTTATCTCAAACTTTTTAAGTAAATACAAAAGTCCAGAAAAACATAAGTTTTTTTCATCGGAAGAGATCAAAAAACTCGAACCAACTGTGAAACAGGAAGGACTTTTAGGCGGTGCCATATACTATGATACAAATATTGATGATGCAAGATTAACAATTGAAACGATAAAAGATGCTCTGGCAATATCATGTAATAAAGAAGTACCTGAAAAAACATACCTTGAGGTTGCAGCTTTCAGGAGAGAAGGGAAGAACTACGAAGATTCCACAAATTCCAGATTAGAATCTGTTGCTCTATCATATTGCAAATTTTTAGGTTTTGCAGATGAGGATAATGACTTTTCACAGAAATATTCTTTTTATGCTGATGGGTTGAAAAATAGTGAAAGTAAAGATACAGAAAATTTTTCAGATAGAAAAGAAAAAAGAAGTAAATATCAAGATAATAAAAGATCACCATATCGGGTATGTTATGTTCAGGACCAAATATCTGGTATAACATATACAATAAAGACCAAATTGGTTGTAAATGCTACAGGGATATGGAATGATGAGGTACTTAATGCATGCAGACTTCAAAAAAGTTATATAAGACCGACAAAAGGTGTTCATCTGGTTATCAGAACAGATAGACTGGGAAATAAAAACGCATTTGGATTACGTTCGATTGATGATAAGAGGTTTTTTTTTGTTTTAAGGCGAGAAGAGTTTACTTATATAGGTACAACAGATACAGATTTTAGGGAAGATATAGAAGAGCCTGTGTGCGATAAACAGGATTGTGATTATCTTTTAAATACAGTAAATTATTATTTTCCAGAAGCTCATCTTACTTATAAAGATATAGTTGCAACTTATGCTGGTGTCAGGCCTCTTGTTAAACAGGAAGGGAAAAGTGAATCAAAAGTTTCACGAAAACATGTAATAATTGATCATGGGAACAATTTTATCTCAATTTGTGGAGGAAAACTTACGATTTTTAGAAAAATGGCTGAAGATCTTTTTGTTTTTTTAAAGAAAAGAGGTTACCTTAATTTATATAGGGCAAATAAGCAGTTTAAAGAAAAGCAAAATTACAGGGATAATAGCAGAACTAAACAAAAATATTCCTTTAAGGATCTATCAAAACGAAACCTATCAAAAAAGGATTTTTCAATAGCTATTGATAAGAAAAATCTTGAAAGATTTTACAAGCTCGATTTAAATTCTCTTCAACTCTTAACTGGCTTGAAGAGTATCGATAAAAAATATTTTAAATACCTTTTACAGCAATATGGAAAAGGTGCATTTCATATAATCAAACTTATAAAAAATGAACCAGCTCTTGGTCGAAAACTTATTGAAGATTGCTTTTTAACTTATGCAGAGATAGTCTATTTTGTAAGGTTTGAAATGGCTCTGACTATTAGTGATATTTTATCTCGAAGAACTGAATGCAGTGTTATAGTTCCTTACCAGAAACAAGAGTTGCTTGCTGAAAAGGTATCACAATTTTTAAGTGATTACTTCAACTTTGATAAAGAAGATCTGGCTTTACAAAAGAGAAGATATCTTGATTTCATAGAAAAATCTAACAGATTCCTAATTCTGGAAAATGCCTGAAAATGTCTAAAGATGGTTCAAAACTGAGAGTTTAAAATGAGTTATGAACTGATAGCAGTTTCCAGATATACCTGTTCAAAGGCATATTGAAAATTTGAAAACTTTATATTGTCTTCGCAAAAGTTTATTGAATAGTTATAGTAAACAATAAAATTGACTTGAGGTGAAGTTTTAATGTCAAATAATTTGTTAGCAGGTATAATATTTGCGATTATAGCATATTTTATTCTTGCTCTTGGGTTTGTTTTGCAAAAAAAGGGAATAGCTATTTTCTCACCTTCAAGGAAAAAGCAGGACACTTTTTTCTGGGTTCTTGGATTTATTCTTATAAATATAAATCCAGTTTTTAACTTTCTATCACTTTTGCATATCCCCTCATACATTGTGAATGCTATCTCAGGTCTTACTATAGTTTTTACTGTTTTTTTATCTGCTCTTCTTCTTAATGAAAAAATCTATAAAAGCGACATATTGTTCACAATCCTTATGGTCATCTCTATTTTTACTGTGACTTTTTTTAACTCGACTCCCACTCAAACACTTCCTCCAAAAGGGCTTGTCCTTTTATTTACCTTATTGCCGATAGTTTTATTCTTGCTGACAATTCCATCTTTATTTTTAAAGAAAACGAACCATGAAAATCAAAACTTTAGTTTTTTCGTTACTCGAATATTACTTCCAGCCTTTAGTTCAGGGAGTATGTCAGGTTTTATGGTCATATTGATGAAGCTTGTACAGCTCGAGAAGGGAAATACATTATCTTTAAGTTACCTTCATTCTTTGTATCTTTATCTTTTTTTAACTCATGGGATTGTCTCTTTTATCGCCATACAGGTCGCTTACAAATATGGCAAAATGGTGGCCATAGCTCCTATACAGTACGGAGCACAGATAGTCTATCCTATTCTCGCTTCATATCTCCTATTTAGTTTAGATGTAGTATCTTTGCAGATAGCAGGTTTTGTGCTACTGACATTTTGTGTGGTCATGATAGTCAGAAGACATACAGAGTAGTTATCCTGACCTTATCAAGAGAGTGATCTTTTAAAATACGATTGCGAAGCATTTATGGAGCTCCTGAAATAAGGTATAAATTTAGAAAAAACTATCCTGTGAATAGATACAGAACCCGTAAACTGCCTTGAAAAGACCTGAAAGGCACAAAAGTACAAATAGGCTCCAAAGTGTAAAAAAGAAAAATAAAAAAGGCTCTTCGAGAGCCAGCTGTGCGCAAATTTTAAACAAACCTGGACTTAAATTTAATTTTACTAATACAAAGCAACGAAGAGCGAGAAGAAAGGCTCTTCGTTTTTTTTATGATGGTAATTACTAAAGGATTATAAGTAGTAAAATAAAAGAATATAGTAGAACTCAAAAAGAGCATAAAAAAACAGAAAAATCTATCTTTTTGGGCAGAAGAACCATTTATTTATGGATAAGTTAATAGAAATAATAATAGTGAAGAAATAAATAAATTATATAAATAAAAAGTTAATATTTAAAAAGTAAATAGTTAAAATATAAATAACTTTTAGTTGTATTTTTAAAATCCCAGATTATAATCTGGTCGTAACAAAGAGACTAGAAAAAAAATTTTAAAATTATTTTTAAATTAAGTTGTTTATTAAGTTGTTTTTAGTAAATTTTGCTCTATTATAAAAGTATGATTGAAAAAAATTGGAGGTTAAAATATGAAAAGAACTTTGATTATTCTTGCTTTATTGATCTTATTTGCTTCAACTACAGTTTTTGCACAGTCTGCATATAACTTTTTTGGTTTAGGTTTAGTTGGTTTTTCAACTATAAACGCAGCTGCTCTAGAAGAGAACCAGGGAGCTTTTTTTGATAATGCACTCTGGGGGATTAACGGAAGAATAAAGCTATCTAAAACCTTTGGTTTTGCCTTTGATCTTTTGTATCTTGGTACCATGTATTATTATGATTTCGATGGAACATGGTATGGTCCTACTTCATGGTATAATACAGTAGAATATGCTAGTGGTGTTTCACAGGAAGATTGGCGTTATTATCATGATGAGTTTCTCTTAACCTTAAATATAGGATTGTATCTACCTCTATCTTTCTTACAGCTTTATTTCGAGATGGGTCCTCTTATCTTCTTTACAACCCCTTCAGATGCACAGGATCAAAATTCATCTGAGTATGATCCAAGTTTTGCAGATTACTATAATAGTATATATGGTGATGGTGGACTTAATATGGGTCTTGATTTTAAACTTGGTCTTGATATCTTTATCACAAGAAGCATATCTCTTGGCATGTACTTTTGTTTCATAGAGCCAACTATTGCTGACTTTGTTGCAGGTATTACTTCAGATTTCTCAGGTTATATTAGAGAAAATGGTTATGTTGGACTTAATCTGATGTTCTGGTTATAGTAGTAGATAAGATTAATATTTAATGCTCTTCGCCAAATAAGTTTTTTATTAGAATGTAAACAAATTTATAGTGATATCTAAAGGTGAGCTTAAATTTTGAAGTTACTTTGTAAGTGTTATTTCTTTACTTTGCACTTTGAACTGAAGAGTTTTAACTTTAATATCTTTGAAAAGTGGTGAAGAGTTTACTTTCTTAAAAAACAGTATCGACCTGCCTTACGGTGGGTCGATTTTTTTTGCTCTTTTTTTTGTGTGGCTGTAACTAAAAAAGATGAGAATCTCTATAAGCATAAATCTGCTGGATCAATTAAAAATATTTTCTGCGATTTCCGATTTTTGCATTCTTTCTCTAACTTTTAACTTCCAACTTCAATATTTGTTGTTATTGCTAAAAGTTGCGCTATTAAAAGGATAAGACCTGGAAACTATGAAAAAAAATAGATTAGATTTTTTTATTTTTCAAAGGAGGGTAGCTTGATGCGAAAATATAGTAGACCCGAAAACCACTTTAATGATATTTTTAGTTTTAAAAAAGTGGCTGGTTATATTTATTCTCATTACCTTCTTTTAATCTCCTTTGCATTACTTCTTGTGATAATCTTTATTCTTATTGCAACTATAATATTTCCTGCCTGATTTTATTACTTTACTGGATAAAATAACATTAATAATGCAGTGATATTTAAATGTCTTAAATAAAATGCATCGCTAAATTGGCTCTATCGCATTTTGGTCTTATTTTAATTTTTGCCTTTTAACTGTTGTACTGTCAAGTTTCTTATTCTTGACTTTAGATGTCAGAGTGTTGTATTTTTGATTTTCGATTTTGAACTGTTTTATAAAACAAAGAGATAATTACCTTTTAAGGGTTTTTACAAATAATCTATCATATTTTAACTGGTCAATATAAGCTATATAATAGCTGTTTTCGTCCATGCAAAAGGAGATATCCTTAACCTGTGAATCTGTAATTGCACTCTTTGTCAGTGGTTTCCAGCTGTCATCATCTAAAATATAAACAAATGGTAAAAATCCATTTTCCTGATCAATAAAGGCTGAATATATATTTGAAAAATCTGCTATAAGCAAAGACTTGTAAATAGCACCCTTTGAGTATCCAGCAGATCCGGTATATTCCCAGTTACCTTTTGAATATTTTAAGACAGTTAGTTTATCTTCAAAAGCTCCATCTGCAAAAGAAACATACGGTTCATCGTTAAATACCTTTAAAGAAATATAGCGAGCAGAACCTGAAGAGAAACCTTTATTGACCACTGGTTCCCATGCGTTTTTTTCAAACTTCATGACTGTCAATTTACCGCTGGTTGATTTATCAGAAAAAGCAAGATAGATAGTATCCTTACAGCAAGCTATATCGAGATAAATAGCAAGATCGTCAGAGATAAATCGAGACCCAAGAGGCTCCCATGTTTTCCCGGTAAACTTGTAAACGCAGGCTTTACCGTGATTTTTTATATCTTGAAAGGCTACAATAGGGGTTTTGTTAAAAATTATAAGCTTAACATAATTAACAGCACCAGGAGTAAAGCCTTCACAGCCGACAGTCTCCCAGTTATCATTTTTATAGTGCATAACTGTTAGTTTCTTACCGTTAGCCTCGTCAATATAGGCGATATATGGAGTTGTTTCATCAAAGGCAAGGCAAATAGAAGTGGCAGTGCCCTTTGAAAAACCCTTTTTGCCCATATACTGCCAGGTGTTGCCATCAAAAAACATAAGGCTTGCTCTACCTCCTGCTGCGAAATCTTGAAATGCAATATAAAGAGTGGAATTGTTTATTTTAAGGTCTATAAACCTTGCAGAGGAAGCTGTAACACTTTTATCTGTCAGAGGTTGCCAGATTTGATTATTAAAGTACTCGGCATCATTTTTTTGGAAAGAGAAAAATAACAGGATAAGCAAAAGAAAAGCAGAGAAAAGGTAAAGTGAAATATATTGGTTTTTTTTAAATACTGGGAAAGTCATTTTGTAAATTCCTTGAGAAATCGATAAATACTGAATTATTTATATAGATCAGGGGATTTTTTGCAAGCAAAATCTGGTTTTGGTTTTTAAAATAGGTGAATAGTTGTTCTAATTATTTTTTTTTGATTATGGAAATACTGAAATGTGATATTAATGGTGCTATTGAAAATATATGGCTCTTCGCTTTATAATTTGTTAAATAAAATGCCACTACGCAGCATATAACCTGGTGAGCGCTGGATAAGCAGGGGAAAGAAAGATAAGAAGAGCCAAAAATAGCTACATCTTTCTTTTTAAAAGCAGAATCACAAACTCAGCAAGAACATTTCTACACTATACCCAGAGTGAGCTTCTTTTATGCGTTTGTAAGATTACAGGATTTGAAAAATGAATAATCAAACTTTTCATATATTTCAGGAAAGACTTCTATGGCTCTTGGTAACAGGTTATTTACAAGAGCAAGAAATATTCCATAATTTAAAATAGGAATATTATGCTCCATCAATATTTTCATATTTTGAGTATACTGTTTCCTGGTTATCATACAACCGCCACACATGATTACAGCTGAAATATCCTTTATTTCAAAACTTCCAGGGAACTCTCTCGTTATGGAAATCTTAACATTGGCGTTTATAAATTTGCGAAAAAGCGCTGGTATTTTGACAGTACCTATATCGCCATCCTGTCTATGGTGATTACATAATTCAAGGATCAAAATATGTGATCCATCCTTAATTTGAAAAAATTTAGGTATGCTTTCAAGGAAAGGCAAAAGTTCCCCTTTCTTTCTGGCCATCAGGATTGAAAAAGAGGTTAATGGTTGTTTTTGAGGAAGAATTTTTGCGACTATATGAAAAACCTGACTATCGGTAATTACAAGATCAGGTTCTCTTCCTATAGATTTATATAGCTTTTCAAGTTGAGTTTCTTTAACAACGAGAGCACTTGCATCTTTATCTAAAATATCCCTTAATGTTTCCACCTGTGGTAAGATCAATCTCCTTTTGGGAGCTGAGATATCTATTGGAGTTACAAGAAGAATGAGTTGATTTTGAAATACGATACCTTCAACAGGTCCAGCTTCCTGCTCAACTTTATCTTTAAAATCTATTAACTTTTTTTTAAGTTCTAAAATCCCTTTTTTAGAAGTATTATCAACTACAACATAAGGAAAAGAAGTAAGATACTTTTTATCCTCTGCTATCTCTTCTTGATAAAATGTAAAGGCAATTATGAGCAATTTATTATTTTTTAAAATGTATTCTATATAATTTTTTTCAAGTTCAATAATATTTTTATTGGAGTTAGTTACAAAAACAACAATATCGGCTAAATCAAGTTTTTCACGGGATTTTTCAACTCTGAGTTTCCCGATTTCACCAATATCATCAAGACCAGCTGTATCATAAAAAACAACAGGTCCAAGATCAGAAAGTTCCATAGTATGTGCTACAGGGTCTGTTGTTGTTCCCGCGAGATCTGAAACTATTGCAACATTTTTCTCAGCAATGTTGTTTATTAAAAATGACTTTCCACTGTTTCTAAGTCCAATGACAACTATTTTCAGTCTTTCAGAGGTTGGAGTTTTCATCTATTTATTCCTATTTTTCTTTTTGAAGTTAAGCTATCACCTCTTTCAAAGCATAACTGCTTACCGATCTTTTCAAGTTTCACTTTAAGGTCACTCAGATACTTAAAGCCATCTTCATATATACAAATTTTACCCGGATATAAAAGGTATTCTTTTTTCATTTCTGCAGGAGAGATGTTGATCATCAATACATTGGCTCCAGAAGATAAAGCCTTTTCCCAACCAAGTTTGTCAAGAGTTCCAGTGGCAGTGGTAGCAGGTATGTTAGATTCAGGGAGTAATATTCTAAGTAGTGAAGTTATCTTTAAAACTTGCTCAATATCAACTGATGGAAATTTAGCCAGAGGAGTCTCTGGATGTGCAAGAAATGGACCAATCCCTACCATGTCAAGACGAAGCATTTTGCATAATAAAAGATTGTTGATGGTAATTTCTTCTGTTTCTCCAGGAAGACCTATTAAGAAACCAGAACCCACTTCATATCCTATATCAGAAAGATCTTGAAGTGCTTGAATTCGTCTGCTAAAGGATTTTCCAGGACATAAGTCTTCATATAGATCGCCAGAAGAAGTTTCAAACCTCAAAAGATATCTATTTGCACCAAGATTAAACCAGTCCTGATAGGTTTTTCTTTCATATACTCCGCATGATAATGTTATAGCTACTTCATCCGAATATCTTCTTCTTATTTCAATGAGCAATTTATCTACTTTTTCAATAAATTTTAAGGAAATTGTCTTAAGATTGGCAGGCGTGTTGGAAGATTTTTTCTTTATATTGTAATCAGAGTTTAAATAACTTCTTTCGCCAGATTGGAGAACGAAAGTTCTTATACCGTTTCTGTATCCATCTTCTATTATTGATAAAATCTTTTCATTCGATAACTCATATCGGTTGACAGACCGATTTGATAACCTTATACCACAATATTTACAGTCATTAAAGCAGATATTTGAAAATTCTATCAATCCCCTTATATATATTTTGCTTTGAAAGTATTTTTTTGTTATATAGTTTGAAATATCAATAAGTCTACCTGTTGGAAAGTTTCTATAGATATTTTGTATTTTATCAAATTCGTTAATATTTTCAGATATATACATCCCGTTCTCCGCTTTTAACAGATTCAAGGTTTTTTATAATCAATTTTTGAAGCTCTGGATCTTCTATTTCGTTGACTAAATTATCGATAAGTAAAAAGCCTTTTGTTTTGAGTTCATTATCAGCAAAATCCAGCAAATACTCCATAAAGGATGTTAAACCATTTGGCATACAATATTTTTGTATTAGTCCAGGTTTGGCAAGATCCATAAAATCCTGCCCAACTCTTCCTTTTCTATAACATCCAGTGCAGAAAGAAGGGATATATCCATCGTCAACCAATGAACTTATAACTTGATGCAATGTTCTATGGTCTCCCAGTGAAAACTGGCTGGAATTTTCCTCCTCCTCCTTATCATCTGTGGCATAAGCTCCCGGGTTTGTTCTTGAACCAGCGGAAATCTGACTCACCCCATATTTAAATAGTTTTTGTCTGAAATTTTCATTTTCTCTTGTTGATAATATTATTCCTGTATATGGTAAAGCCAATCTTAAGATACCTAAAAGTTTGCTAAAATCCTCGTCTGAAACTGGATAAGGCACGTGTGATGAAAGTGGAGCTCCCAGAGCTTTTTCTATCCTTGGAATGCTTACAGTGTGGCAACCAGTACCGAAGCGATCTTCCAGATGATTTGCATGTTCAATCAAGGCTAAAACCTCAAACTTATATGGGGCAAGACCAAATAGGGCACCTATTCCAACATCTTTAATACCAGCTTCCATGGCTCTATCCATAACAAATAATCTGTTTAAGTAATCTGATTTTGGACCTGTAGGATGATAGTTTTTATATAAAACTTCATCATAAGTTTCTTGAAAGCAAACGTAAGTTCCAATCTTTTTTTCTTCTAATTTTTGAAATTCATCAACAGTCAAAGGCGCAATCTCAACATTTATTCTTCTAATATTTGATCCATTTTCTCTAACACTATAAGCAATATCTATAGCATTTAAGAAATACTCAAGTGATGTAGCTTCCGATTCACCTGTTAGAAGGAGAATTCTCTTATGCCCCTGCCTTAAAAGGGATTTTACTTCAAGTTTGATCTGTTCATCATTAAGTTTTGCTCTTTTAATCTTTTTATTATCTTTACGAAAGGCACAATATAGACAGTTATTTGAGCAATAGTTTGCTAAATAAAGTGGTGCAAAAAGAACAAGTCTCTTTCCATAAATTGCCTGTTTTACAATCGATGATACATCAAGAATTCGATCTATATCTTTTTTACTTTTTGCCATGAGCAATATTGCGGCTTCATCAACACTTAATCCCTTTAATTTGAGTGACTTTTTCAAGATAAGCTCAAGATTTTTTGTTGAATACTCTTTTTCCGCATTTTCTATAATGTTATATAGTTTATCTCTTTCTATAAAACTTTTTTTTGTAAAATTTTTGTCTAAAGAAAAATTATCAGGGTTTTCAGGACTGACAGAATTTTCCGATGATTTGGTACTATTTCGAGTCTTTAGTTTGTGCGTTTCCATGAGCATCCTCCTGTTTAGAAAGGATGGATTTTATTCTAACCCCATGGAGACGTCCCACTTTACCAGTAAAAGAACCTATTTCATCTGTAGTGGCTTCCACTATAATATTGATAATTCTAATGTTATGATCTTTAATGTTTAAGCCCTGACGACTGAGAATAGAATCGGAAAAATCTGAGATGAGTTTTGTTACCTGTGGAATTTTAGAAAAATCTTCGATCATTATACCAATTATGCCAATTCTCTTATCCATCAGATCATCCTCTGGATTTGATAAAAAAAAATTAAAAGCCACCTCTTAAAAAAAGGCAATGCGTAATCTCCTTAAGATGAATAAATCCATCTTTTAGATTTCAAAATTAAAATAGATATATATGGATAATTGTCAAGGATTATAATCTATAAAAATTAAACTATTTCAACTTTTACACCTGAAATTTGTGGTCTATACCTTGATTATCGAGTTTAAATAATTAAAGTTCCGGCTTCTTTTTTGTGTGGCTAGAACAGTCGAAAGTCAAAGTTTAAAGTTTTTACAAGTTAGCCCAAACTTTCCGGCGAAAAGCCAAAAAATATTACTATTCAACAATAACAGCTGTTCCTGAAACAGATACCATAAGCATGCTTCCGTTTTGCCCTAAAACTTCATAGTCAAGATCAACTCCAACTATGGCATTTGCACCGAGTTCTACCGCTCTTTGTTCCATCTCAAGTAGTGCTGCTTCTTTTGCTCTTATCAGCTCATCTTCGTATGCTTTCGATCTTCCACCCACAAAATCTGTTAAACTGGCAAGAAAATCTTTCATAAAGTTTGCACCAGCGATCACCTCTCCTGTTACTATGCCAAGGTAAGAGCTTATGCTTTTCCCTTCTATTGAAGGAGTAGTAGTAATAATCATAGGTAGCCTCCATAATATATTTTTAGCAATTTTTTGTAAAAGATTATCTCTATTTATATTATTATCATATAATGCAAACGGAAAGGTTTTTAATCTTTGGTAAAAAATTATGGTTTAATTTTATATGAAATCGTAGAACTATTATAATAAAAGGCAAGAATCTGTAAATAGTTGAACCCTTTTTCGGCCATATTTTTGGCTCCTATCTGTGAAAGTCCAACTCCATGACCGTACCCATAACCAGAAAATGTGAAATTCTGTGAGTTTTCGTTATAGCACACACTGAATATTGTGGATTTTATAACAGTTGTTCCTACAATTTTTCGAAAGGCATCAGATGATGTTGTATAAGTTTTATTATTTGAAAAAGAGACTGTAACAGTTGTTGCTCGTTTATCAATGCCTACACTATCTACTTTGATCGATGTAGCATATCCATCTACAGCGTAACCGGCTCTTTCAAACAATGTCTTGATAAAATATCTGCCTATATCTGCTTTCCATATGGTGTAATCATCCGAGTATGGGTCAGGTTTGACCTGAAATACTGGAGAAGATGTTTTCCCCCAGACACGATCAGGAGTTGTAAGGATACCTCCTGAGTTAGAGTGAAAGTAGGCTGGAAAGATTTTATAATCATATAAAAGCACAAGATTATCCGTCTGTGCAACCAGTGGAATAAAAAAGGAAATGTTATCATAGAGAAAAACCTGAGAATTTATGGAGTTTGTTATATCGTAAGGTTTATCTTCAAGCTTTGTCGCCCAGAAATATGTCCTGGCTGCTATTATTTGAGCTTTTATTGCTTCTTCAGGGAATTTCATCCCCATCTCGGCTCTTGCAACTCCTGCCAGGTAGTAAATCAAAGGCATACTGCTAATAAGGTAAAGTGTGTTTGAGTCTTTTCTCTGAACAATTAACTGTTTTCCATAATTTTTCTCTTTAAAAGTAAAACCAGTCTCACTTACAAATGTTGATACCTGTTCAACTTCCTTTATTATATAAGATCCATCGACTGAAGTATCCAGCAGGTCACCATCTTTATAGATTGGTGAATCCGAAAAAACTTCAAAAGAGCTATCTTCTGTAATAAGCATCCGTACACGGATATTTGCATCTATACAACTGCTGTAAATACCAAGATCTTTTTTTTCCGGGAAACTCTGTACGAATCCTTCGCCACCAGGACCTGTTGTTTCTCTTATATACTGATATGTCTCAGTGCAGGAGCTTAAAATCAAAAGAAAAAAGATAAAAATACAAATTAATGTTATATTTAAGATTCGAGTGCTCTTTTTATTGTATATAATTTGAATTGTTTTTTTTATGCTCATACATCTACTCATACAGTTAATCTTTTTGATAAAGTGCATACTTTCTTTAAAGATTATCTTTTCATCCCGATGGCTGTTTGCAATAGAGAGTCAGCCGTTGTTATTGACTTTGAGTTGAACTCATAAGCCCTCTGGGCAACTATAAGATTTACCATGGATTCGACAGTATTGACATTTGACATCTCAAGGTATCCCTGATGAACAGATCCAAAGCCAGCAGAACCAGGTGTGCCGGGTATGGCATAACCTGAAGCCTGAGTTTCTTTGAATAGATTCTCTCCAGCAGCTTCGAGTCCAGCATTGTTGGTAAAGCGGAAAAGCTGTATTTGTCCTACAGGGATTGGCGTATCGTTACCAGCGACCTTTGCAAAGATCCTTCCATCTGGAGTAATATTTATCTCATCATAAACAAAACCATCAGGCAAGATGACTTCTGGAACAAGCCTATAACCTTCAGACGTAACTATCTGTCCGTTTGAGTCAACCTTAAACGAACCGTCTCGAGTATATCCAAATGAACCATCGTACATCTGAACTCTAAAAAAACCATCTCCCATTATTGCTATATCTGTTCTCACTTCGGTATGCTGCAGTGCTCCCTGTGCAAAGATCTTCTGAGTTGCGGCAACCTTAGCACCGTAACCTATTTGAATAGGAACTGGTGATATGGTTTCATCCATAATAGGAGTTCCAGCCATCCTTACCTTCTGGTATAAAAGATCTTCAAACTCAGCTCTACTCTTTTTAAACCCTGAAGTATTAACATTGGCTAAATTATTAGAGATAATATCAATATTTGTCTGCTGGGCTGACATGCCAACTGCACCTATCCATAGTGAATTTATCATAAAGACTCCTTTATTCAAAACAATTTAAATTATCTATCGAACTGTCAATGTAATTTCAAAATTAAGTTAATACCGGTTTATGGTTTCAACATATTACATCCTTCCAACCTGATTTATCGCTCTTGAAGTCGCATCATCTTCAGCCTGCAAAGTCTTTGAGTTTGCTTCATAGGACCTCTGAGCTTCGATGAGTCTGACCATTTCAAGTATAGGGTTAACATTTGATGCCTCCACAAAGCCAACATGGATGCGGGTCTGATTTTTTTCTCTAAGTTGTGCACTACCAGAGTAGCGAGTTTCTTTATACATGGAATCACCAACCTTTTCAAGGTATTTCATATCTTCAAACGAATAAAATGGTATCCTATCCAGATAACTATAGTTTGAAGAATTAAAATCTTTTACCCAGACCTGGCCAAACTGATCAAGTTTGAAATCCTTATTTGCAACATTTATCGGTCCATTTTCACCAAGAACAACATACCCTTGCTTTGTTACAATTGTCCCATCATTATTAAGGTTTAGTTCACCATTTCTTGTATACATTTTTCCATATTGAGTCATGACAGAAAAGAAAGCCCCTTCTGTTTCTATAGCAAAATCCAGTGGGTGTTCTGTTTGAACGAAAGACCCTGTACGAAAATCCGTAAACTTTTCGTTAACTTCTGCACCTGTTCCTATTTTACCAACTATTGGAGCTATATCGAAGGCTCCTCCATCATAGATAAAGAACTTTTCATTCATGCGGTGCAAAAGCATCTGTGGAAACTCTTTTACTATCGCCTGGTCCTGTTTATATGATGTTGTATTTACATTTGCAAGATTATTGGCTATTATATCGATTCGCTCATTTTGAACTATCATCCCTGCTGCAGCAGTATATAAACCTCTGACCATCTTATTACCACCAGTATTTTTAATAAGTTTCGGCAGAATGTTAAAATATTGAGTAAAAGAGGTTGATTAATTAAGATTTTTAATAATTTCCTGGACAATTGAAAGATTATTTTGATCTTTATTATATCTTGTTGCCTGAATCTGTGCGGCTATTGAGATGGCTATTTCTGCAGCTGAAGTTCCCCCTATATCAAGTCCAATAGGGCTATAAAAAGGTAGAGATTCAAGTTTCTCCTTAAGAGAAGATGTATCTTTGAATAGCGGCTTAAAACCTTTGAAAAGATTTTCTAAAACAGATTTAACTTTGCTTTTAGAACCTATCATGCCGATGTATGAAAATTGAAAATCATGTTTTAAATATAGATTTAGAATGTAATTTAGAATAACATTATCATCCTGATGTCCATGAGTAACTATTACAACAAAGCTGGCTGGTTTTAGAAAATTTTTTAAATCTATTTGATTTCTTTTATTTTCAGTTTTATCTTCAGAAATATCGAATTTAACTGGCTCTTCGAGCCATTTAAAGGCTTTTATATAGGAAGTGTCACTATTTAAAATATTATCATGAGAAATATTGGATATACCATAAAAACTTATATTTGAGTAAGAAGAGTAAAGTTGGCTTATATCTTTTATCTTATTTTCATCTTTATCAAAAATACATATCGAATAACCAAGATCCTTTACAAGATTTACAAGATTTAAACCTATGTTACCTGCGCCAAATATATTTAGCTGGATATTTGCGAAAAGCTCAAAAAAAAGCGTAAGAGAGCCACCACAGGTTGAGTCAAGTGACAGGTTGTTTTTTGATGTTAGATCCTTTTTTGAAGATGAATCTATCCGTGACAATAAATCTTTTTCATCTTTTGAATTAACTTTTGCATTATTGTTGTTGTTTTCAAGTATCAAACTAAAGTACGCATATTTTTCATTTTTTTTTATCATTGAAAGACTATAATCCACAGCAAAGGTTTCTGAAGCACCACCACCAACTGAACCATCAAGTCTACCATTTTCATTGACTATCATCTTGAATCCAGGCTTTGCAGGTGTCGAACCTGAAGATTCTACAACTGTCACAAGAACGCATGGGGAATATTTGCCTAAAAGTTCGTTAAAGGAATTAAAAAAATCACCGCTCATAGTTTGCTCACTAAATAAAAACTCCAATACTCAAATGTTAAATGTGATGCTTGTAAATATATATACAGCTATTTAACTATTTAACTATTTAACTATTTAACTATTTAACTATTTAGCTATTTAGCTATTTAGCTATTTAGATAAAAGATATAATTTAATTGTTCAACAAATTACTTGTTCAACAAATTACCTTTTAACTTAAGACTTCTTGATTGAACTGCTCAATCATTTTATCTATTGTAGGAGTCAAAGATTGGATGGATGTCCAGAAATCATCATCATACCAGAGTTCATTTATCTGTTGCACTGTTTTCCCTTGTTGTTCAACCCAGGTGAAGTACTTAAGGTTGTGTATCCTTTTTCTATCTCTGTAGTTAAGTTCACAAAGGTTGTCAATTTTAGATCCAGAAAGAATTTTATTGTAATCAACAGCTGCATTTTCTTTTGTATACCTGCCATACTGTTCATTAAGTTCGATAAGTCTGCTTTGATATAGTTCCATTGAGTCTGTTAAAACGGTAAATACGACATCTTTATCGTTAAGCTCATAATATTTAGCGAACTTTATAGCAGATAAGAGGTTTGAACAACCAGAGATACCAAGTAAATCCAGTTTTGAAACAATTTCATTTGAAATACCTTGTGATAAAAGGTAGTTTTTTCCTTCCTGCTCATTAAAGAGTCTTATCATGGACATAGTATCTGAGTCATCTATGGCTATAACCATATCGGTATTTTTAACATTATGTATCCAGGGGACATGCTTGTCTCCAATACCTTCAATCCTATGACCACCAAAACCATTTTCAAGAAGGGTAGGGCACTGCAAAGCTTCAGATGCTGCTATTTTAACATTCCCAAAAGTTTGTTTTAGTCTATCACCAGCCGCAATGGTTCCAGCAGAGCCTGTTGCACTCACAAAACCGGATAACCTTTTTCCCTCTTTTTTATATCCTTCAAAAACTTCGAGTATCGCAGAAGCAGTCACTTCATAGTGCCAGAGATAGTTTCCAAACTCGTCAAATTGATTGAATATAACTACATCATCTCTAGTTTTTTTAAGTTCGTTGCATTTATCAAAAATTTCTTTAACATTGCTCTCACAACCAGGAGTGGCGATAATCTCTCCAGCAATTTTTTTCAACCAATCAAACCTTTCTTTGCTCATCTGTTCAGGCAAAATGGCTATCGAGTCGCATCCAAGAAGAGCACAGTTGTAAGAACCACCACGGCAATAGTTGCCGGTAGATGGCCACACAGCTTTCTGTGCTGTACTGTCAAAATTACCACTAACAAGAGCTGGAACAAGACAACCATAAGTAGCTCCAACTTTGTGTGCGCCAGTTGGAAACCATTTGCCAACAAGTGCAACTATCTTTGCATCAACGCCTGTTAGCTCTTTAGGAAATTCAATAAAGTTAACACCACCATATAAACCACCTAAAGGTTTTGGTTCATTTTTCCAGGTTATTCTGAAAAGGTTAAGACTATTTACATCCCAGAGTCCAACAGATTTTAGTTTTTCTTTTATATTTGAAGGGATAAGCTGTGGATTTTTCATCTGCTCAAAAGTGGGTAAAAGTATATTTTTTGTCCTGCATCTTTCAATATTTCGTTTTCGAATTTCCTTATTTATATTAAGATTTATCATATAACCTCCTGAAGTTCAACGTTCATGTTTTATAAATATACTATTAAATTATTTTTTTGCCATTATTTTCTACTCTTCGGTAAATAAGTCTCTAAAAAAGTTTAAAGTCTAAAGTCCGGGGAAAGGAATTCTTTTAATTTTGCAATTTCATCATTTAGTGGTAAGATTGTTACATAAAAGAAAAAAACAAATTAAAATGGAAGAAAGAGAAAAATTATTAATTTCAACGCAAATAGTGAAGGATTGCTTCTGGGATTATTCAATAACGGATAAAGAAGTTCTGGAAATAATTGAAAGTGGAGATTTTGAAGTCAAGAAAAAAGTTTTTATTAAGATAATAAAAAATTCAACAGCAAAGGTAGATGCTCTTCGCCTTTTTAAAAAGAATGAGCTGAAAAAACTCTTCGAAGATTTACCACCTGAATTGAAAGAGAGCGAAAAAGTTAAGATTCTTGAAAATTGTTTTTTTGATGAAAATCACAGGATTTCGAGGTATGAATGGAGAAAATATCAATAATATTTATCCTTTGCAAGATAAGATATTGAATGTTGTTTTTGGTTTTGATAACAGTTTCTATCTTACTGGTGGAACAGCACTTCATAGATTCCATATATCATATAGAATTTCCGATGATCTTGATTTTTTTACCTCTACCAATCAATTATTTTATGAAGAGATAAAACAGATATGTAATAGTTTAGATGATAATCATATTTTTTACGAAAAAAAAGTCGAGGTTAAAGATTTTTTTCGCTTCTTAGTTGAAGGTGCTCTTCAACTTGATTTTGTGAATGACAGGGTTTATCGTGAGGGAATAAGCTTATGCATCAATAATTTTAAGATAGATAATATAGAAAACATACTGACAAACAAGATTTGTGCCCTTATTAACAGGGATGAAGAAAAAGATTTTTTTGATCTTTTTGCCATTGCAAAAAATTACCCTTTTTTCTGGGAGAAAATGCTTAATATAGCAAATAAAAAATCGATTGTGGAAAAGGAATCTCTTATTCTACGAATTAAAACTTTTCCACTTATCTGGCTTGATAAAATTAAAAAAATAAAAGATTTAGAAATAACAAAAAAAGATGTAGAGAAACTTTGTGAAAACATATTTGAAGGCAAAGATAATGAACTTTTCAAAAAAACTTAATCTCTAACTTTTATTCTAATGTTGAGTATATATTTTAAGATTAAAAAATCCAAAAAAACCAAAAATCTTTTTATACAAAAACACTAGCGTAAGCCTGCTTATAAAGCTTATAACCAGGCAAAATATACAGTATTTTCACTTTTATAGCATTAAAATTATGCAGGATGATAAAGTAATATGTCAAATATATGGGATAAGGTTAAAATCAGAACCGATGATTGCCAGGGAAAAGATGCTGTGGCTCCGATTATTATTTCTGCCAGCCGCTCAACTGATATACCAGCTTTTTATTCGCACTGGTTTTTTAACAGGTTGAAAAAAGGTTATGTTTCGTGGGTAAATCCTTTTAATAGAGAGGTTCAATATATATCTTTCGAAAATGTTAGAGTAGTTGTATTCTGGACTAAAAATCCGAAACCAATTATCCCATATCTTAAAATTCTTGATGATGAAAATATTAATTACTATTTCCAATATACAGTTAATGACTATGAAGATGAAGGATTTGAACCAAATGTCCCCGCTCTTAAAAAGAGGATAGAAACTTTTTATGAACTTTCCGAATTGATTGGCAAAAATAGGGTTATATGGAGATTTGATCCTTTAATTTTAACAAATAAACTGGATGTAAAAGGTTTGATAGAGAAAATTTATAAAGTTGGTAACAGTCTTGTTTCATACACAGACAAACTTGTTTTTAGTTTTGTAGATGTTCTAAAATATAAAAAGGTTCAACACAATTTAATAAGTGAGCTTAAATACTTTGATAGAGATAATATTAACAATTTTGAATTCAATGATGAAAAAAAAGATGAGTTTGCTTATCTTTTAAGACAAAAACTTGATCTCTGGCAGAAAGTTAACTCAAACTTCAAAGCAGCAACCTGTGCCGAAGGGATTGACCTGGAGAAATATCAGATAGAACATAATAAATGTATTGATGATGAATTGATGATTAAACTTTTTCCACATGATAAACAATTGATGAATTTTCTGGGATATAAAAAGGATTCAGGTCAAAGAAAAGAATGTGGTTGCATAGTTAGTAAGGATATCGGTTCTTACAATACCTGTGGACACCTTTGTGTTTATTGCTATGCAAATAGTTCAAGAAAAATAGTTGAACGAAATATAAGATATCTGAAGGAAAATCAAAGATATGAATCAGAATCTATAATATAAAAAATATAAAAAATAAAAGTGACCTGTCTTCAAATCAAAGTTCTTTTTTAGTAGCAAAAACGCTTTCATAAGCCTGCTTATAAAGTTTATAACCAAGAAGTATAGCAGTGTTTTCCCGATATTCTCTCTCTGATCTTTGATCATCTATTGCTGAAAAATGTTTCCGATAAATATTGGAAAAAAGGGAAAAATCGATAAATTTAGAAGATATGATTTCTTCGTTTTCCGCAACTCTAATAATAGTGGGAGAAACAGCCTGAAATGTTAATTGAAAATGTTTTTTTTCGTTTTTTTCGACTACAACAAGACAGACTGATAATTTTGAAAGGGTCATGGATCCTCTAAGACCAACTTTTTCAAACTTTGAAAAAAATATTTTATTTTTAGGTATCAGTATAGTCTGAACTATTTCATTTTCAGCGCAATCTATAAGTCTTCTTCCCTTTATAAAATCGCGGATTGAAATAATTCTTTCATTTTGCTTGCTTGCAACAACTAGCTTTGCATCTAAAGAGGAGAGTACGCAAACTCCATCAGCCGCAGGTGATGCATTGCATATATTGCCACCAAGAGTTCCAGAGTTTCTTATAGATGGGCTTCCTATAGTAAGTATTGCATCTTTTAAAACTTCTGGCACAAGAGAGCTTTGAAGTATCTCAGAGTATGTGCAGCAGCTTCCTATCTGTAGATATTCTTTGTTTCCACTTATTTTATGCAGTTGCTCAATATTTGATAGGTAAATTACAGGAAACTTAAGATCTACAGGCTGTGACTTTCCTTTGCGAAATTGAACCATAAGATCGGTTCCGCCAGCATACTTTGTGCAAGCATGTTTTTCTAAAATGTTGAGTGCTTCATCAACAGACAAAGGATAAAAAACTTCATGATTTTCCAGATTATTAAAATTTTCCTGCATTGAAACTCCAGAAAGATTTAATTCTATCATAAAAAAAATACAAAATTACTTCTTTTTCCCAGTGGCTAAACTAAATATAGAATCACTATCTATTCATTATCTGAGAAATAACAAATAAAAGCATCATACATAGCATCAACGATCTGAGTATAACCTGTGCACCTGCAAAGATTCCCTTCAATCGATTTTTTAAAGTATTGTAAGAGAAGATTCTTGTAATCTGGTTTTAGTAAACTTTTAAAATCTTCTATTTTATTACCACAGTTTAAATTCAATAGATAGTCATCATTTTTATTGATATCAAAATCATTGTTAAACTCAGTTCCTGGAGATATCATATTTTCTAAGTTTTCTAGCTTTTTGATTGAACAGTATGTGGCAAGAACCATACCAGGTGTGCAGAATCCGCACTGACTGGCTGAAAATAATGCAAATGAATCTTCAATGCAATCGTATAGCTCAGTGTTTCGTACCCCTTCAAGTGTAATAATCTGCTTACCTGAGATTGAAAATGCTGCTGTAATGCAGCTAGCTGCAAGGTCTCCGTTTATAATTACACTGCAGGCTCCACACTCTCCCTCACCGCATCCTTCCTTGAGTGATTTGACATTAAGATCGTCCCGAAGTATGTCAAGTAACCTTTTAGATGGGTTCAGATCAAGCTTCACAGGAATCGAGTTCAATGTAAATTCTATTTTCATAAGCATAAACCTCAGAATCCTTTATCCGATATTACTGGTATTGTAAAATTGGCAATTTAAAACTCAATATTAGCACCATTAAATGTATCAGACCTATGACCTTTACTTATGTCGCATGATGATTGAAAAGCAAATATGTATATTATTACATTTTATCATATTCTTCTTAAATGATATTTTTGATTCGTCTAAAAACAAAATACTTAACTTAATATCTCTCTTTGGATGACCTCAGGCGTAAGCGGTATTTGAAAGAATCTTTTGCTTACTGATGTCTCTATAGCTGATATTATCGATGGTGGAGGAAGAACAAATGGAAGCTCACCGAGACATTTTGCACCAAAAGGTCCTCTATCGTACGGATTATCGAAAAATTTTACCTCAATAGGGGGTATATCCATACTTGAGGGGATAGCATAGTCTGTAAAAGTTCTCTGCAAAATTTTGCCATCTTTTATCTCACATTTTTCAAGAAGACTCCAGCCAATACATTGAGCAAAACCGCCTATAACCTGACCTATGGCAGCGTTTTCATTCAATGCTTTGCCAATATCGAAGCAAGATGTTATTTTATTTATGCTGACCTGAAAGGTTATAGGGTCAACTGAAAGCTCGGTTACACAAACACCCCAGGAGTATGCGGGATATGCGTCGCCTTGAGAGTTTTCCTCGTCCCATACTATATCTGGCGGACTTTTGTAGGTGAGTGTCAGTTCTGGTAAACTTTCAGAAATAATCTTCTGGCAGGCATCATATATAAGTCCGCCAACGATCATCGTGCTTCTACTTGCAACGGTTGGACCAGAATCTGGTACGAGATGTGTATCCCCTGAAATTATCTTTACCTGTTTTTTATCGATGTTAAGCACACGCGACGCAATTTGCTTAAATACTTCAAGTAATCCCTGTCCCATTTCAACAGTAGATACAAAAATTTCGCATATTGGAGTATCTTCAAGGTTTTTGTTACTTTGTTTTGCTGCCAGATCAAACTTCACCCTGATAGTTGCTTTAATATTTTCTTCTCCACGTCCCGTGAAACCACATCCGTGAAATACGGTACTTATCCCTATCCCTTTCAAAGGCTCTGGATGTTTTTCGAACTTATTAATCAAGGTTTCGAGTTTTTTATCTTTATTAGCAGTACTTATCCTGTAAATATCATTGAAGAATTCTTTGCTTTTACTTTTGTATTCATTATATTTAGCAGTAAAATCTGTTTTCTCTTCAATCCAATCAAGCATTTGTGGAATAAGAACTTTTTGCCTCATTTTTCCACCTGTTGCTGATATATCTCCCTGTTGTAAAACATTTAGTTTTCGAATATCTATGGGGGATAAAAATAGATCATCTGCAATATGGTTTATCATCATCTCAAGTGCAAAAAAGCTCTGAGGTGCTCCAAAACCTCTAAATGCTCCTGAAACAACATTGTTTGTAGCCATAGCTCTGGCTCTTACACGAGCTGCCTGCGTTTTATATATGCCAGCAGCAGCTATTTCACTTCTTGCCAGTACAACTGGAGAGATACCACAGTATGCTCCTGCATCAAGTATTATATCACTTTCAATGCTTTTAATCTTTCCATTCTTTCCCATTTTTGTTCGTAAAAGGATGTATGAAGGATGCCTTTTTGTTGTTACTTCGATATCTTCTGTTCTTTCAAAGATTATTTTAGAAGGTTTTTTTGTAAGGTAAGTAACAAGTGCTGCAAATGACGCTACTATAGAGGGAAATTCCTCTTTTCCACCAAACGCACCACCAGTTGCAGCCTGTTGTATTCTTATTTTATCTTCTGGTAAATTTAAAAGTTCGGTAATAGCCTTCAAGACATAAAATGGGCACTGGATAGATCCTTTCAAAACGAGAACATCATCTTCATAAAAAGCTATGAAACCTTGAGGTTCAAGGTATGCATGTTCCTGTCTATCTGTTACGAAAAATTCAGTAAATTTGTCTGATTTAAGAATATTATTGGTTTTTGAAACAAGTTTATTTTCGTTCTCGTAAAAAAAGTGATTAATGTATTTTAAAATATTCAAACTTTTTGAGGGAAGAGCTTTTTTATCACCTGAAAGATAACCAAGTTGCTTGAATAAGTTTTTGCCCATACTTTTATCAAAAGCTGGTGTTTTTGTTGATGAGGCAGAAGAGTAAATAGCTTCAATATTTTCATCAAATGAGTCAGCAACATTATTGATGGGTTGCATGGATTCGTACCTGACAATAACCTTTGAGGCAAGTTCATGACAGACAGGTAAAGAAGGTCCCGCTATTATAAGTATAGGTTCACCGATAAAATTTACCATATCATCAGCTAAAAACTTCCAGTCGTCAAGAAAGTAATGCCATATATTGGAACCTGGAATATGGTTGTGATTAAATATAAAATAACCTCGAGGGATATGTGGAAGTTGTATAGATATAATTTTTCCTCTTTGAATCGTAGAACGAACTATAGATATGAAAAGAGTATCCTCTATCTCAATATCATCTGTATATTGGGCTTCGCCTCTAATCTTATCCCATATATCAAGTCGGATGTTATCGTAATTGATCTCAGAAGTTCTTGTTATCTGACAACTTTTATTTTCTCTGTTATTGGAAGAAAGATCATATTTTTGTTCCATCCATGTTCCTTTTGATATATCTTAAACATATATATATAAATCTTTATGTCATTAAAAATAGGATTGCCAGGTTAAATTTATTTGCTTAAAATTTTCTATCATATCAAATTTATATTTTAAGATGTGTAGCTTTTATAAAGTTTACTGATTTAATGATATAGATAGAAAAATTAAATAACACAGATGCATAAATCGTAAATAATTACTCATAAAATGTATCTATATTTCAAATAAAAAAGCCATCATTCAAAAAATCAGCTGCAAGATTATAGTCAAACATCGTATCTATATCAAAAATAGTTCCAATATCGCAAGTTTCAAGTTCAAAAAAACTGCCCGTTTTTAGAACATCTCTTAGTATACTAATATTATCAAGCTGTAAAAATTTGCAAGCAAATTTAGAACTTAAAATTACCGGATGCCCCTTTTTGCGAATTGCTGAAACATTTTCGATATTTAAATATTCTTTTTCATTTTTTGGATGTAAATAATTTTTTTTATCTTTTGAATTTGAAAAATTTTTTTTTGCGCTTGAATATTGGTCTAAATGTTTATTTGAATATTTATTATAAAATTTATTATAAATGTATTGTGCGAGCTTGTTGTAATTATTATGTTTATTTATATGCTCATTTTTTTCAAAATTTTGAAGGTTAAAAGCTGGAACACAGAAATCAACTTTACTTAATAAAAGGCTATCATATAGGCTTTCAATAGTTTGATTTTGTACAAAAGGCATATCTGATAAAGTAAAAAAGATAGGTGGTATTTGAAAATCTTTTTTTGTATCTTTTTCAAGGTTGTTGAAAATAAACTCAAGTCCCGTTTTTAGGCTTGAAAACATACCATTTTGAGGATTTTTATTCTCTATATTATAGGTTTTAGAGTACAGGTAGTTATAATATGAGTAGTTATCATATTTTTCATTTATATTTTTTTTAAAAATTTCATTGATGTTTGCGAAGTACTTTCCGCTGACAATAACAAAAGTTACATCAAAGCATAAAAAAGGTTTCATGTTCCAGAGAAGAAGTGGTACATTATTTAATAGTAGTTCTTGCTTGCATTTGCCAATCCTCTCAGAATTACCTGCTGCTAAAATTATGCAATAAATTCTTTCTTTTCTTCTTCTTTCAATAATTCTGAGCTCTTCTTTTTCCATATATCTCTTTTAGTTTAGTCCTTATTTTTAATGTTAGCTATTTTTTTTATTCTAATTTGTTAGTTATCTTTTTTCAATATTCTAAGTTCATATGGTTAATGAGTATTTTTAAGATTAAAGTAATACCTGTATAGTAAAGTATATACATAATCGTTTATCTAGCAATTGTAATATTTATAAAAAAAGCAGATTTACTCATGTTTATAAATAAGTTCTTCGCTTTTTCTTTGTATAAGTTATACGAACAAAGTGAACTTCTATCTTTATACTTTCTACTTTTTTAAACAATGAAGAGCGTATAAAAATAAAAAAAGTAAAATACTGATTTACCAGATGAACCATATTCTATTTTTTTAGCTTCTCGTAATAATTCATTACTCTGTTGAAATCAGGTGGTAGAGACTCTGGCAAATTGATCTTTTTTTTTGCAGATTCTATATCTTTAAGTCCTGTTGCTGTTAAAAGTGCAACTATTTTCTTAAAAGGATCTAAACCATTTATAGCTTCTTTTTTATACCTTATTATTCCAGCTATGGTTGCAGCAGATGATGGTTCGGCAAATATCCCTGTCAAACTTGAAAGCAAAATTTGAGCATCGAGGATCTCATCATCCGAAACACTTATCATATCTCCACCACACTTTTTTAAAAAATCTATTGCTAAATATCCACATCTTGGTGAATTTACAGAGATGGAATCTGCTAATGTTTTAGCTCTATAATCATCTCTAAAAATACCAGTTCTAAATGCACTTTCGATATAATTGCTATTGGAGGATTGAACACCTATAATTTTGGGAAATCTATCTATAAAGCCACAATCTTTAAGGTCATTAAAGCCTTTTATTAAGCCACTTAATATAACTCCGTCTCCAACAGGGACAAATATATAATCTGGAGGCACAAAAGGGGTATATCCATTTTTAGATAAATCATTCTCCAGTCCTTTTCTTATTGCTCGAGGGAAAAGAAGCTCAAAAGCTGCAGATTTTTTTCCTTCTATGGTAAGTGGATTGTATCCTGTATTCCTGCTTATAAAACCCAACTGCTGTGAAAACTGCATAGATAGATCAAAGGCTTCATCATAAGATCCATCTATTAAAAATAGATTTGCTCCATACTGCAAGATTTGAACAAGTTTGGCTATTGGTGCTTTTGCAGGAGCAAAAACAAAAAGATTCTGTTCCATATTCGCACAAACAGCTGAGATTGAAGAAGCTGCATTACCAGTTGAGGCAACTGATAGAGTATCTTCGTTAAATTTTTTAGCCAGGGAAGATACAAGGATAGATGCCCTATCCTTGTATGACCCAGAAATATTGGTTCCTTCCCACTTCAAAAGAAGATCTTTTACTCCAAGGTGCTGACATAGTCTTTTTGAGAAAATCGCTGGAGTTTTGCCGATAGGAAGGGAAGGAAAGAACTTGCTCTCAACCGGGAAAAAAGGTAAAACGGGAATAGAAATTGGTTTACTATTTACTTTTTTAGAATCGTTAAAATATTTATCATTAATAGGCTTATCATTGATTAACTTATCATCTTTAGATTTATCAATTGTTAGGTCATCATTTATGAATTCATTTTCTAAAAAAAAATTTTCAAAGTCATCTAGATTATTTAAAATAAAATTTTTACAGGTTTTTATAAATTTTTCAGGCAATTTAACAAGCAAAGTACCCTCAAGGGGGAGACCTTTTTTATTTTTTTTACTGCAATCATCACAAAGGTATCTTTTGCTGTCTATTGGGTACTCTTTCTTGCAGCTACTACATACATAGACAAAATCATCCTTTGGAATCTGTGCAAGACTTGCAAAAAAAATGTGCAAAATTTTCTTTTCCATAAAAATTCCTGAAGTTTCGTTTCAAATATTATCTATAAAATTGAAAAACCATATTGTTTTAATCGATTTTTTCGAGGTTAGTTTTAAGTTTTTCTTTAAAGATCGAGGATGTTAGTATAGAAAGAGGAAGATCAAAAATTAAAGGATCATCCTGATCAAATATCCTATAAAAATCGGTTATTGGAGACAGCATATTGTAACTATTCTTAAATATATCATTTGTTTTAAGAGCTTTTTCAAAAAAATCCTTATGTTTATAAAGATATTCTAAAAATAGAAGATAAATTTTATTTTCTCCTTGAAATTGCTCAATTATTTTAGAATTTTGATTCACAAATTGCTGGTTCTTAATAGTTTTTTTAGCATGATCACCATCAAAAGAAGCTTTATTAGAAAAATTTTGGTTTTTATCAATCTGAGAGACGATTTTATAAAAATTTGGTTTTAATTGTGGTTCAATAGTATTATTTTTACCGTTGAGATCCTCTTGAAAAGGAAAATTATGAAATTTTTTCTTACTGTCAAAGCTTTTATCTATATCCTGATGATCTATATTTTCAATTTTGTTAATTTTTTTATAAAAAGTTAATAGGTACAAAAATGCATCTATAAAGAAATTTTCTTTCTTGCTTTTATATCTATCCGCAAAGGAATTATTTTTATGATTTTCATTTTTATCCGTAAAATTTTCATATCTATCATAGAAAAGCTTGAATATTTCGATATTTTCCTTTGAAGTATCACAAAGGTTTATCTTTATCTCATCTTCTTTTTTTTTATCAGATTTGCTAATCGATGATTTATTTGTGATCGATGTATCATCAGGTGAAGTGCTGATAGATGATCCATTTATGGTCGCTGTGTTATCAGGTGATTTGATGATAGGTTCTCTATTTGTAGATAATGTTGCGCTTGATAAGTTTTTTAAGCTTGATGAGTTTTTTTCAGATGCTTCAACATTTGACTTTATAGCAAATCTGAACTCAAAAAAGTTATTATCCTCTGAATCATATAGGAAATAGAAGGTAGACTCCAGTGAATACAGAAATAATATCTTTGTTTTCTTTAATATATGAACATCAAGAGGGAAAAACAGATTTTTTTTATTAAAAATATCAATAATATCTTCTTTATTTAACAAAAAATCTTCAGGGCTTTTTTCTGGACCATCTAACATTACAGCTGATAAGTCGTCCGATTTGGTAATAGAACTTTTATTTAGTCTTTTACCACGAGTATATAAAAAAGGATCAATAAAAAAGTTCAGATGATTTGTTATAAAATAGTTCCATAAATTTGTATCAGGAAAAGTATCTTTTATCATCCATTTCAAAAAAAGATTATACCTTTTAGCGCTGCTTCCTTTCAAATCTTGAACAAGAAGATTTTTTAAAATTTTCATATCATTATTGTTGATTTTTAAGTTCAGATTTTTGTTTGAAAGCGCAATTATTCTCTTAAAAATATCATTTGAAAAGAGGATCATATAACTTATTAAAGGTTTTGTTGATAAAGTAAGAGGCTTTGATGTTACGGTCTGGATGTTTTTGTTTTTAGACACTTTAGCTGTAATTTCTAGATTATTTGCATTCTGAACTTTTGTATTGAGGTTACTATAGCTGTCTCCAATGGAAATTTTTTTTATTATAAAATGCAAAATTGAGTCATTTTCGCAGTAAAATTCATTTAATGCAGCGAGAAGCAAGAATAATATTTTTTTATTAACCCATCTATAATAAGGGAGTTTTGAAAAAATCTCAATATTTTCTTTATTTTGAGGATCAAAAAAATTAGGCTTACTACCGGTAATATCAAAAGGAGAAATAGTGGAAAAAAGATTTGATAAAAATGATATTATGAATTTTCGAGAGCCAAAAGCAAAAAGGGAGGAAAAAAAAGCGGTAAATTCGACAACTTTAAAGCTGGATAGAATATCGTTATTTTTAAAGCTTTCATTTGATATATTATTAGAGTTGATTTTTAAAAAGTCATAGTATGTACTGTTAGTTAAGTATTCATATGATTGATTGATTTTTGAATCAATAACATTGAAGTCAATACTATCTAAGTTTTTTTGATTTTTGAACCAGCTGTTAGAGTTAAAAAGTAGCTTTTTTTGCAGGATCAGGGGAAAGATTATGGGATCTATATCAAAGCAAAAATCATTTAAATATGAAATATTATTTAAGTATCTGTAAAGTATTTCCATAATATTAATTTAAAATTATTTTATCTTTGCATTTATAACCAGTTTAACATTTTGTAGTTTTTTGCAATTATTTAAATGAAATCTGGATAAAATTCCCTTTGAGTAATGTTAAATAAATTTTAATATCATAAATTAAGAATTTAATTCATAAATTTAATTACTATATTTAAAAAGTGCATATTTTTGTGAAAAAATACAAATTTATTTTAAAACAAATACAAAGATAAAAGAGTTGCCTGCATTGATTTAAAACTGGAATTTAAGTAATACTCACTCTTCTAAAAAAATTTGATAATCATTGCTAAGATTCAATTTAGAGGCATTTTTCACCTTATTTAAATTCAGAAAAAAAATAATGAAATTTTACAAAAAAGTATTGACAAAATTTCATTACTAATTATAAATTAGACATCTAGACTAGGAGGAACTATAATGAGAAAATTTACTAAAATTGCAGTAGTAGCACTAGTCCTTCTTTTAGCTGTTTCATTAATGTTTGGCTTTGCAAAAACTAAAGAGAAGGTATTGTATTCTTCAATTCCTGAGAAAATCAAAGGATTTGATCCTACTGTTATTACTGACCTTTACACCGCTACTGTTGGTGGAAATATTTTTGAAGGTCTCTTTCAGTACAAATATCTTTCAGATATTTATGAACTTGAACCTTGCCTTGCCGACGGTATGCCTGCTGTTTCAAAAGATAATCTTACCTATACTTTCAAAATCAAGAAAAACATTTCTTACTATGATCCACAAAAAAAGGTTTTTAAGAATGGTAAGGGAAGAGCTGTTGTTGCCAATGACTTTGTTTACACACTCTTAAGACTTGGTGATCCTAATAATACAGAGTCTGGTGGTTGGTGGCTTTTTGACGGTTTTATCAAAGGTTTTGATGTTTGGAGAGATGCTGCTGAGAAAAATGGTGCGGCTGACTATAGCAAACTTCCAGAAGGTGTTAAGATCATCGACAACTATACTTTCAGTATAACTTTAAATACACCTTATCCACAGATTCTTTACTGTTTTGCTATGACCTTTACATGGCCTGTAGCTAAAGAAGTTGTAGATGTCTATGGTGAAGATTGGATTAACCATCCTATCGGAACCGGTCCTTATGCCCTTGATCATAAACAAACTATCGTTGATAACCAGTTTGTTCTTACAAGAAACCCTTACTACAGAAACGAGTACTATCCTAGAGAAGCTGGTGAAAAGGCTAAATCTCTTGGTTTGTTAAAGTATGCTGGAAAAAAACTTCCTTTTATCGATAAGCTTGTTTACTATGTTATCGAAGAGACTAACCCTGCATGGTTAAAACTTATGGCTGGTGAACTTGATATCGGTGGTATTCCAAAAGATCAATTTGCTAAATCAATTACTCCTACTAAAGATTTAACACCTGAACTCAAAGAAAAGGGTTTAACACTCGATATCAACCCAACTCTTGATGTTACTTACGAATTTTTCAACATGGATGATCCTATTCTTGGGAAAAATAGAAAGTTAAGACAGGCTATATCCATGGCTCAAGATAGAGACAAGATGATCCAGATTTTCTACAACAACAGAGCCATCAAAGCTCAAACAGTTATTCCTCCAGGACTTGGTGGTTATGATCCTAAATATGTTAACCCATATGGTGTTTACAATGTAGAAAAGGCTAAACAGCTTATAGCTGAAGCTGGTTATCCAGAAGGAAAGGGTTTACCTGCTTTCATGTATACAACTTTAACATCAACAACATCAAGACAGATGGCTGAGTTTAATAAAAACAACTGGGCACAGATTGGTATTGTTCTCAATATTGAGACCTGTGACTGGCCAACTTTCTTAAGCAAGATAGATACCCATCAGGTTCAGATAGGTGGTATAGCATGGGGTGCTGATTATCCAGATGCTCAGAACTTCTTACAACTTCTCTACGGTCCTAACAAAGCTCCTGGTCCTAATTCAGCAAATTATGATAATCCTGAATTCAACGCTTTATATGATCAATTCAAAGTTATGGGCGAATCAAAGAAGAGAAATGAACTCTATTCAAAAGCTGCTAAGATAGCTGCTGAAGATTGCCCATGGGTTTTAGGTGTTCATAGAGAGTCCTATAGTTTGGTTTATAACTGGGTTCTTAACTATTTCTTCAGAGACATCGGATATGGTTATTCAAAATATAGAGATATCGATATGGCTAAAAGAGATGCTATGAAGGGCAAAAAATAGTTTATTGTTTTAAATTAAAAAGACCGGGTTTTACGCCCGGTCTTTTTTTTTTCAAGTTCAGTTTAAAGAAATTGTTAATTGTTTTAAATTTAAAAAAGGTTCTTCACTTTTTTTGTTTACATGACTTAACTTCATAGATAAGTGAATAGCGAGAGAATTAATTTGTCAGATTTACCAAAATTTATTCGCTCAGTTCATTCCCTGGCTTAAACTTAAGAATTTCTGTTGTCTGGTTCTATGAATAAAATATTTTCTCCGATTTTTGACTTTAGACTTTATAAAAAATCCGACACTTTTATTTTAATAAAAATCTAATCGATTATAGAGATTGTAATATCATCGATAAGTTTCATGATATCAAAATCGATATCGATGTGAACATTTTCAAGTTTATCTTTAGCATTAAGATAAAGAACTGTTGCTGGTTGAAAGCCGTTAAACTTAGTAGCTGACATTATACTATATGCACCTATATCTGTAGAAAAAATTTTGTCTGAAATTTCTATGTCAGCTGGAAGATATACATTTTCCGCAATAATATCAATAGAATCACAGGTAGGTCCAGCTACTGTGTAAGGAACAAGTTTTCCAGCATACTGGGGGGAGTAATATTTTTTATCAAGTGGATAAAAAGCGAATTTAGCATGATCATAAACCACTCCAGAATAACAACCGTAAACACCATCATTTAGGAAAAGCCAGTTAACTCCATCCCTCTGTTTTTTACCGATAATAGTCGTTATCAATGATCCAGAAGAAGCTGATATAACACGTCCTGGTTCAGCATAAAGATTTATACCAGAGAAATCATAGGATTGCAAAACATCACGGAGTTCTTTAAAAAAGCCATCAAGATTATCTATACCACTTCCCTTTTCAGTATCGACAGGGAATCCTCCACCTATATCTATAAGATTAATATCAATATCATAATCTTTTTTTACTTTTCTAATAATAGTAAAACAATCATCAAGACTTTTACGATAATTGTTGACAAGATAAGACTGAGTGCCAACATGAAAAGCAAGTCCACCAGGTTGGAGCCCAAGATCATATGCTTTTTTGATGAGATAAGGAGCTTCTTCGACAGTACAACCAAACTTAAGAGATAGATCTGTCTGAACATCCACAGAGTAGGTTTTTATGCGTAAAACTGCTTTTGGTGTAAAATGATAATTGTGATTTTTTTTAAAATTATAGATTTTCAAAAGTTCTGCTTCATTATCAAAGGTATAGGATTCGACTCTTTTTTTAAACATAAAATCAAGAGATTGTTCATTTTTTATAGGATTAGCAAGTATCATCCTGCTTCCGGGAATTTTAAGTCTCGATAGCAAGCTTATCTCACCAGCAGAAGCAACATCGAAGCAGATGTTTTCATCCTTGAGCATATCGAGAATCCAGGTGTCAGCGTTAGATTTGATGGCATAGTGGATAAATATCTCAGGGATATATTTTCGAAAGTACCCCAGAGATTTTCGGATTTCCGATTCCTGCAAGATAAGAAAAGGGGTGGGGTGTTTTTTAGTGAGATTTTCAAGTATTTCCCTTTTTTTTAATATTCTGTTGTTCTTATCATTTGCAGTAATTTCAAGATAAGAAAAGGCGGGCTTATACATTGCTTTATTTTTACCTCCAGAACATTCATTTATACGACATTTTAATTTATCTATAATTTTTTCGATAATAGTCAAATAATTTTTTTTTAGGATTGACTAAAATTATTCATAACATATAAATTATTTAGATTAAACAAGAAAGCGGACTATGTATTTTTGTAATTATACTTTTATAAAACATATGACCATAGAATTCCAGATCAGAAAAAAGAAGGCAAAATGAGAAATGGTATAAGTGTTTTTAGTTCATCAAGGCTCTCTCCATCATTAGAAGATTACCTTTTGGCTATAGCAACTCTCTTGAAAGATCAAAAAACAGTGAGATTAAGAGATGTTGTTAAAGTCATGGGAGTATCGAGCCCATCAGCAAATTCAGCTGTAAAGATCCTTACTGATAGAGGTTATATTATACATGATAAATATGAACATATTGATATTACTCCTTCTGGTATTGCTATTGCAGAGGATATACTTAATAGAAGGCAGACAATCACGGATTTTTTTAAGCTATTTACCTCTTTAGATAATTTATATATTGAAAAGATAGTTTGTAAAATAGAGCATTACCTTTCAAAGTGTATAAAGGATTTTGAAAATTTGAACAGTTTTTTCAAGAATCATCCACAAATATATCAACATTTTAAAGAATATGTTAGTATTCAAAACCAAAATAAAAAAGAGCAGGAAGATGAATATAATACTTTTATACATGATTCTCTCTTACTTGATGAATCTGACGAAGAAGATTTAGGCTTATTTAATGGCAAACCTGTTTTATTGTTGAATAATGCAAAAGAAGGAAAATATCAAATAGTGGGATTTAAAGGTTTTAAGATACAGCTTCGATTAAAACAGATGGGAATAGTCATGAATGATAAAATAAAAGTTTTAAACAATCAATCTGGACAGGTTTTGATTGCAAAAGATAACCTGAGGTTTGGTCTGGGTAGAGGAGCAGCTATGCATATATATGTTATCAAAGTAGATTAACTGGAGTTAAATAGCTGGATTTAAAATATAGCTTATAGTTACTATAAAGGGAAAGATATGAATAAAAAAACTGTTGCAATTATTGGTAATCCTAATAGTGGGAAAACCACATTATTCAATGTACTAACCGGTTCAAATCAAAAAACAGGTAATTGGTCAGGAGTAACTGTTGATAAAGTAGAGGGATATTTTTCTACCAAAAATTACAATGTTACACTTGTAGATTTACCAGGATTATGGGGTTTTTATTCTGATTCTGAAGATGAAATACTCGCAAAAAGATATCTTATAGAAAATTCTCCGGATTGCATCCTCATAATAATTGATGGAACAATGCTGGAAAGAAGTTTAATGCTGGTTTTATCATTGCTGGATAGAAAGATACCGATTTTACTTGCCATAAACATGGCTGATGAACTTGAATCTTATGGAATAACAATAAACACAGATAAACTTGAAGAATTTTTGCCTATCAAAACTGTCACGATAAGCGCTTTAAAAGAGTTAGGGATCGATTCATTATTGGAAAATCTTGATTCCATTCTAACTTCAAGTGATAAAGAAAAAAATGAGAGAGTGGAGAATTCAGAACTTTTAAATTCTACTTTGTTAGAAAATAAAGGAAAAGAGATAAACTTGATACCGCCTGGTATGCAAATATATATTGATGACCTATTTCAAAAATTGGAGGAATTTCTTCCAGAATTTGATAGAAAAATACTTTACTTTTCCTCGGTCTTGTTATTATGCCTTGACAACCTGGTATATGATCTTCTTCCACTAAATAACGAACAAAAGCTGTATCTTTCCGCAATGGTTAAAGAATATGCCGCAAATATAATTAGAAAATATAAACAGGATCCTGCAAACTATCTTATCGATTATCGTTACAGCAAAGCCAAAGCTCTTGCAAATGAGATTGCTAAACATAAAGAAACAAATAAAACAAGGTTTGTATTGTCAGATGCACTTGATAGGATTGTTATCTCAAAATTTGGGGGTTTACTAATATTTTTACTGATAATGTTCTTAATCTTTCAGTTGACCTTTACAATAAGTCAGCCTTTATCTGACTTGATAGAAAAACTTTTTGATCTGCTATCAAATTCTGTTGAAAACTTCTTACTTGAAATAGGTTCCAGAGATTTTCTAATATCTTTGCTTATTAATGGTATCATACCTCCTATAGCTTCAGTTGCTGCGTTTATACCATCTGTTGGCATACTTTTTTTCTTTATTTCCTTTTTGGAAGATTCTGGTTATATGGCAAGAGCTAGTTTTATGTCGGATAAGATCATGCATATTGCTGGACTTCATGGCAAATCCTTTATTCCGATGATTTTAGGATTTGGTTGCAATGTCCCTGCTATCATGGCAACAAGGACGCTGGAAACTCCAAAAGATAGAATAATCACAATCTTAATGAATCCTTTGATGTCATGTTCTGCAAGGCTACCTGTATACCTATTATTTGCCCAGGTATTTTTCCCTAAAAATGCTTCAATAGTTGTTTTTTCGCTATATCTTTTAGGAGTCATTTTATCACTTCTTGTCGGAAAAATCTTTAAATTTATATACTTTAAAAATGATGATGCAACTTTGTTGATAGATTTGCCCCCATATAGAGCTCCATCTTTAAAAAATGCCTTTACCGTAATGTCTTTAAAAGTGTGGGATTTTCTAAAAAGAATTATTGTTTATGTCTTAACAGGATCAATAATCCTATGGTTTCTGTCATATTTTCCAGCTGGTAAGGGGTATGGAAGTGAAGAGAGCATCATTGGTAGTCTTGCTAAAGTTTTCACTCCAATCTTAAAACCTTTAGGTTTTGGTTACTGGCAGGTATTTGTTGCTTTAATTTTTGGATTTATAGGCAAAGAGCTTGTAATAGCAAGTCTGGCTTCATTATTAACCTCAACTACAGGTGAATCTCTGGCTTTAGCTTTGCCATTATATTTCAACCCTGCTTCCGCATATGCCTTTCTTGTGTTTGTTCTTTTATATATTCCCTGTCTTGCAACTGTAGCTGTTATACGAAAAGAAGCAGGAAAAAAGTGGATGTGGATAGCTATTTTTTATCAGACAATATTGGCTTACGCAGTTTCATTTGGCTTTTATAAACTTTTATCTGTTTTAATTTAGCTATATTAATGACCCTAACCTATAAAAAAGAGATATAAAAAAAGCTCTTCGAGAGCCAGCTGTGTGCAAATTTTGAACAAACTTAAACTTAAATTATACTAATGTAAAATAAAGAAGAGCAAGAAGAAAATAAACCAGCAAAATCTATCTTTTTGGGCAGGAGAGCCATTAATTAAAATTAATCAAATCGAATTGTCAAATTATGAAAAAATTGTATTATGAAATTGAAAAGGGGATATATTAAGTTGGTTTTTTTAAAATTATAACCAATGTTATTTCGAGAGAAGGAGGAATATATGAAATATGGAAAATTTGTTAAAAAATATGATCTATTTGCTATATTTATTTTTATTGCACTGATTTTTTCGATTTTTAGTATAAATCTTGTTGCAAATGAAAAAAAGGGAAGTCAGAAATCGTATTTTACATCTTACTTAAGCACAAATGATCTATGTATTTACATCTCCTCTGGTTTTCTACTTGGGTTCACTCTAAATGCAGGTGTAGAGTTTGTTCTTGGTCAATGGAATATTTCAAATGTTTTACCTATAGATTACTCTCTTGGTGGTAAATTTATATTTAATGGTTACAGCGGACATATTGGCATTTCTCCTGTTTTCATGATTCATATAGGTTTTTCTGGTATTAATCTTGAACTTTATCAAGGGATAGGCATTGGTGTTAAAATTCCTGATGGCGCAACTTTTACTGAAATCGCTGGTTTAAATTGGTTTATAAATAAAAATTTGTCAATAATTTTTGAATATGCATATATCGGTTTTTCATCATGGGGTATTGGAATAATGTTTAAAATTTAAAAGGAAGAAAATTTGAAGTTTTTCATACGAATATAATATAACATAATATAGTATATCAGGTAAATTTATGGAATTTTAATAAAATTTATATTAATAATATTATTATTTTGATTGACAAATAAATATGATTAATTATCATCTCTTATCATCTTGGAGGTGAACTATGAAAAAATGTATGCTGGTTGTTCTTCTTTTGTTGTTGATTTCTACACCAGTTCTTGCTCAAGAAAATAACGATATTTCTCAATTTTTTCAATCTTATCTTGACAATGGGGATCTTTCTTTTTATGCATCAGCTGGATATTGGTGGGGTTTTTGTATCAATGCAGGTGTTGAGTACACTCTTGGTGAGTGGAATATAGCAAATATCTGGCCTATAGATTATGGTGTTGCTGTTAAAGTCTTATATGAAGGTTGGAGCTATGCTGGTTATGGCTTTGAAAGTTATATTGGAGCTGCCCCTTTTTTCATGCTTCATATTGGTGTCAAAGGGACAAATCTTGACTTTTACGAAGGCATTGGTTTAGGGTTTGCTTTTTACATGGGTAATTATTATAGTGAATATAATGACTTCGAGATAGGTTTTGCTGCTGTTTCAGGAGTTTCCTGGTATTTTTCTAAAAATATGGGTCTTATACTTGAGTATGCTTATATAGGTTGGGTTTCAACCTGGGGTATTGGAATTACAATGAAATTATAAGTTGTAAGAATTTTAAGACTTATTGGATAATTTATTTAAGCTTTATAATTATCTATAATTTTTTTAGGGCAGGTCCAGTTGGGCTTGCCTTTTTTATAGAAAAAGTTGTATTAAATCTAAAAATTAGTTATTTAAATATTGCTTTTTCTTTTAAATTTCAAAAATTAAAATTAATAAAATTACATAAAAAAAATGTTTTAAAAAATTTATATTGTGATATAAATAATGAGAAAGTTATATATTAAGATAAAGGTAGTTTTATGAAAGGGAAAAGAATTTTACTTTCTACACTTTTAATCTTTTTATTTCTATTTGTCTTATCAGCAGACTATTCTCATTTGCTCAAATATGAAACTTTTACCCTGGATAATGGTTTGCAGGTTTACCTTGTTCCTAAGTCAGATCTTCCTCTTGTTTCAATATGGCTAGCTTCAAAAACAGGTGCTTATACTCAAACTAAAGATACATTTGGTTATGTGCATATCTTTGAGCATATGTTTTTTAAGGCAAATAAAAATATGAAAACAGCAGAGGAATATTACGAAACTTTGAAACACCTGGGAATATACTACAATGGTTATACATCTCAGGAATATGTTGTTTACTATTACACATTTCCAGAATATCTCTTAGAACCAGCTGCAAAACTTGCTCATGATTCTATAGTTTATGCTGCTCTTGACCCGGCTGAACTTGAAAGAGAAAAAAAAGTTATTGAAGAGGAGTATAATATTAGAATTTCTGATCCTGAATATTATCTTGTAAACAAATTAATGGCTCAAGCTCTCTATCAGGATCAGCTTTTTAGGTTTGATCCTTTAGGAGAACTGGACACTATAAGATCTGCTTCTATAGAAAAACTTGCTGAAATAAAAGAAAATTTCTTTATTCCTAAAAATTCTGCTATTTTTCTTGTTGGTAATATTGATATTGAAAAGACTAAAACTCTTGTTTCGCAGCTTTTTTCAGATTGGAAAGGAAAAGAACCAGTTAAAATAGCCGTAGAGCCAGTTAAATCTCTTGATAAGGATGTTGTAGTTTTTAACTATATGAACAATCCTTACATTGCTAAAATGTATATTATGCTTAATGGTCCTGGAAACAGTGATCCTGAAGGTAAAAAACTTGGTTATGCAGCAGATGTCCTTTTAGCCTCTTTGAGTAATCAGAATCATCCTTTTTCAAAGGAGATGCTTAAATATGTCTACAACTTTGATTTTTATTACGATACATGTCAATTTGATGGTCCAATAGTTTTTTCTGCACAGCTTCCTGTTAATCAGGTTGCATCAGCTTATAATACTTTTAAAAAGTGCTGGAACAAGGTTGTTAATGATAGATCATACTGGGATAATTCATATATTGAGCAAGCAAAGCAGAGCTATGCAATATCTCAGATAAAACTCAATCAGTATAAAGATCTTGAAACTATAGGGCATGTTGTATCAAGGCTCTGGTGCTTGAATATGTTTCCAGAAGCATTGGATCTTTATTATGCATACAATGAGATTACAAGAGAAGATATTGCTACTTTTATTGATAAATACTTTAAAGGGAAGCATTGGGTTGCTGGGATACTTATAAATAAAGCCAAATCAAATTCATTTGGGTATGAAAAGTTGTTGCAACCTTGATTATTCTTTTCAAAATACTATACATTTAAGATTTAGGAAAAAATAGGCTCTTCGCAACTAGATAGCGAAGAGCGAAAAAAATAAAAAGGGTTTTTATGAAAAAAGGAATGATAAAAAAAAGATATGGTATTATAATTATTTTATCAGCATTGTTTGTAGCTATTTTATTCTTATCAGCTGGTTGTGCAACTACACAGACTGCAGAGCTTAAAGAAGATTTTTATAGTAGTATTCAAAAAATTGGTAATGAAAATGATAACATCTATCAGTTTACATTACCAAATGGTATCAAAGTATATGTTTTTCAACAGCCAAAAGATGAAGTTGATGAGCAATCGACAAATTTTTATAAATCTGTTGAGGTTTCATACATATTTAAAAATGTCCCACTTTGTATGTACAATTTACCGGCTGGAACTCAAAATGCACTCACAAGTTATCTTTTAGCTATGCCAGGTAAAAAGTACGATACAGATAAGATTTCAGCTCTTTTAAATATGGGATATTTACTTAATTTCGATCTGGACATAAATGATGATTATATTGAATACTACGTTGAAGGAAGCTCCACGCACCTTTCAAGCTATTTAACGGATATTGCTGCTGATATGTTTTCCAAAACTATTGCTACTAATATCAATTATCAGGCATGGATGAAGGATTTTTCGAAAATTGCCAATTCTTATAAGTACGATCTTCAGTATTATTCCAAGCGGTTAGCCTTGACAAATGCTTTTTACAATACTTTTTATAGCGCTTCACTGGATACTTCAGATTCTTACCTTAAAATATCTTACAATTCCCTATCAAAACTATACAGCAGGTTGATTCAACCTAAAAACCTTACAATAATAGTTCGTGGTGGAAAGATGAGCCCTTCAGTTATTGCAGATATTCTCTGGGAAAAGTTTTCATTTATGAAAAATAGAAAAACGGACATAGATAATTTAACCTTTACAGAGGTTGATAGAACAAAATTAAGCAAAAAAAATCTTGAGACCTATTCAAGTTCAGACAGTAAAAGATCACTAATAAGCTGTTTTTTCCCTGGTCCACTTAATACATCAAAAGACTATGCTCCCTTTAACATAGCCTGTGATGTTCTTAATAACAAACTTTTTATTAATGTCAGGATAAAGAATAACCTTGTGTACGATATTTATTCTTATGTGGCAAGTCTCAATCAATCCTGGGGTTATATATTTTTGCAGACAAATAATCCTGAAAATAGCATGAAGATAGTCAAACAAACGATAAAGGATCTTATAACGAATGGTATAACTGAATTTGATCTTGAAAGCTTCAACAATTCTTTATTTACCGATTATTACCTTTATAGTTCATACGGTAAGGGTAAATATTATCTTTTTCACGATGTTGTTTCTTTACTCAATGAGCAGATTGATAGCTATTATGCAAACTTTCTTAAAACATATAAAAATGTCACGATTGCTGAGGTTAATGAAGTTATAAAAAAATATTTCGATTATTTTTACTGGGGGTTTATTGCTCCAGATGCTAATACTATAAAAAATACAGATAAATCTCTTTTCTTTTTGCATCCATAAAGCAATTAAACATTAAATCTTTTTTAGTAACCTATTTTACAAAAGGATAATGATGGAACAACTTGATCTATATCTTTCTATTGCCATAAAAGCTGCTAAAATGAGTGGTGATATCCTTAAGAGAAACTTTAAAAAACAATTTATTATAGAAGATAAGGGAAATAGAGATATAGTAACCTCTATAGATAAGGCTAGTGAAGAACTATTATATAGATATTTCCAAAAAGTTACTCCAGAAATAAACTTTTATGGTGAAGAAACTCTTGGCAACATCGAAGGTATAAGCTGGGTAGTTGATCCTCTTGATGGAACAAAAAACTATGTCCACAGGATTCCCTATTTTGGAGTTTCTATTGCTCTTTGTGAAGATTTGCTTCCCATCGTTGGTATTGTATACTTTCCTCTTTTAGGTGAACTTTACATGGCAACAAAGGGGAATGGAGCTTTTCTTGTGAAAAATAATGAAAAAAGTATTTTTGTAAAAAAGCAAAGAATTTTATGCAGTTCAACAGAAAGGATAGATCACTGTTTTCTTGCTACAGGTTTTCCACACTCTAAGAGTCAACTTCTTGGAGATTATATGAATGAACTTGAAAATGTTTTGAAAAATGTTTCAGCAGTTAGAAGGTTTGGTAGCGCTGCTTATGACCTATGTCAGGTGGCAAAAGGGACATTCGATGGATTCTGGGAACATGGGCTTGAAAGCTGGGATATGGCAGCTGGTGCATTGATAGCTGAGGAAGCTGGATGTATAGTTAGCAAATCTGATGGTGCTCCCTGGAATATCAAATCCCCAACTATTTTTGTATCAAATCCGAAGTTACATACAAAACTTTTAGATATATTTAGTAGTAAGTGATATGAGAGTCGCAAATCAAAAATCCAAAGTCAAAAGTCCTTGAAAAAGACTTTTATTACGACAGTGGAAAATTACAGAACAAAAGTTTTATCCCTGCATAATTATAAGGTTAGAAGACTCATACTTCTTTAAACCTCTATAAAACAGAAAAACTGAAAGAAGAAGTAAAAGTGTTGGAACTATAGTTGCCACTATAAATAATAATAGGTTAAACTTAGTTATTACTCTTACCGGTAGATAGATGCCAAAGCCTACTGGAATAAATGTATATAGTATTATTCGAAAAGGGTTTGAATAGATCTTTTCAGGATATGTTGAAAATGAAACTATTGCATTAAAGACAGTCTCTTTTATCTGCTCGGAATTCCCTATAAAAAATGTTAAAGATGAAAACATTATCAGGATTGAAGCAAAAAACATCGCTGCCATTATTATAAAATAAGTAAAAAGAAAAAAACCTGTTATGCTTTTTGGAAGAAATATAAAGAAAAGAATATACCCATAGATTAAATCACCCCACGCCGAGGCATCTGAAAAGCTTGCTCCTGAAAGAAAAAGGGTGTTTTTAGGATAAAGAAGATAATTATCGAGTTTTCCTTCAATAATTATACGTGGCAGATCTCTAAAACCTGCAAATAACGCATGCATAAATCCAAAACTTGAAGCTGAAAACCCCCATATAAGGGCTATCGCAGAAAATTCAATCCCTTTTGCCTTAAAGGATTCTTCGAAACTTTCAAATAGAAGAGCCCAGAGTATCAAAAAACCAAGATCATTTAAAATCATCCCAAAAACCTGGAGAAAAAATGCTTTTTTATACGCAAGTTGTGATTTTAAGTTTATTTTTGTATAGATAAAAAGTAAAGAGAAATAACTGGAATAATCTTTTAAATTCAATTTGTTAAATATTGCTAGCAGTTTTTTTCTCATGACTTTTCCTTTTTTGTTTTTTTTGTCATATTTAAGTACACTTTAGATCTATGAAGGTTTTATCTTAGCCACCCTGTATGTTTACTCTCTTTATACCATTTTGATATATTAAAAAAGCTGTTGAAAATAAAAGAACTATATAGATAAGCTGGATAGAAAATCCCTGCAAATACTCTATAAAATTAAATTTCACGACCATTTTGGCGGCAAAATAGTTCATATAAGTGAATGGAGAATACCTCAAAATCTTAAGAACGATGGGTGGAAAAAACTCAAGTGGTACAAAAAGTCCACTTATTATAAATACAAGCTTTTGATATATCCAGTAGATAGGCTTTGTTTCCTCTATGTAAAATGCAAACATCCCGATATTTATCATAAAAAGAAGGTTCAGGCAGACAGCGCCATAAATAACGGGCAAACCAGCAAAAATTTGCCATACAGGTATCGTTTTAAATCCAGAGATTACAAAAGCTGCTAAAAATCCTATAACAAGGGTGACAAAATTTTTTAGGATTATTTCACCTATACTCGAAAAAAAGTGATACAGTATAAATGACATAGGTCTTATTAGCTGGTAAGCAACGGAACCGTCTTTGATGTCACTTGAAATCCTGTTATGCACAAGAACCTTCGACATCTCGATAGACTCGGTAACAACAAGGTAATAAAGTAGCATCGGTAAGGTAAACCCCATATATTTGTCATTCTGCCCTAGTAAAGTTCTGTAAACAAAGAAAAATGTTATCAGGACGAACACTAAAAAAATTTTGCTTATCAAAAAATCTTTGAGATATGCCAGGCTTGATTTAAGAGACATATTTACAAGATAAATGTATTTTTTGATGTTATTCATTTATTATTCCAATTTAATTTTAGTACATGAAAACGAAGTTTTAATGCTATATTTCAATATGCTGCAAAGTTGTCATTTTTTTATTTTTCTTTTATAACCTTGATGGATTTGCCAGATAGCGCAATTTAATCTTTATCGTGCCACCCGAATAAAAGATTGGTTTTTTTAGTTAGATTATATCTCTATCTGGCTCCTGTTTTTTTATATATATCAGAAATAATCTCCTCAAGTGGTGGGTCATCAATAGATATATCCATCACATTATTCTTCGATAAGATTTCATTTATAACATTTTGAATAGGAACTATTTTTGTGTCAATATCAATTTTAGCAGCATTATCTTTTCTTTTTACGATGTTTATATTTTGTATATTAAGATCTATGTCATTTTCGGTCTTCAAAGATATCTGTTTCTTACCTAAAAAGTTGTATTTCAAATTTTTCATAGAATCTTGAAAGACAATTCTTCCATTATTTATGATTATGACTCTATCACAGAGTTTTTCGATATCTGATACATCATGAGATGTTAAAATAACTGTTGTTTTATAATCTTTATTCATCTTTAAGATAAGTTCTCTGATCTTTTTCTTTATAATAATATCGAGGCCAATAGTTGGTTCATCAAGAAAAAGAACTTCTGGTTCATGTAAAAGAGAGGCAACGATTTCGCACTTTATTCTCTCACCTAAAGATAGTTTTCTTGTGGGAACATTTATGATATTTTCAAGTTCAAAGTCAGTGGTGAATTTAGAAATCTTATCATTTAACATCTTTTTATCTATACTGTATATTGCTCCAAGAAGTTTAAATGTATCAAGAGGTGCAAGGTGCATTAAAAGTTGAGACTTCTGACCAAAAACAGTTGCTATTTTGTAAGCCATCTTTTTTCTATCTTTTGAAGGATGAAATCCAAGAACAGAGATTTCACCAGATGATGGTGTTAGAATACCGGAAAGCATCTTTATTGTTGTAGATTTCCCCGCACCATTTGGTCCTATAAAACCGAGTATTTCTCCACTATCAACACTGAATGTTATTGAATCGACAGCCTTAAGATAGCGATTACCTCCTCTTAAAACATATCTATCTTTATTAAAAATATAGTCACAGTCAGGTGATTCAGATTTTAGATTTTCTTTGTTAAGATCTAGATTTATCAAATTTGAATTGTTTTTCTTCCCATTTTTTTTCCCTTTTTTTTTGCTTTGTGGTAATGGAAATTCTTTAACGAGGTTTTTAACTTCAATTGCTTTCATATTTTTTCCTGCATTTGTTATTTTTCATCTTTTAGCTTTTTCTTTTTATTTATTCTTTTTTCCAGTATTTAACGACCAAACTCAGCATTCAAGGCTTTAACTTTCTTTTTTCTTTTACAGAGTGCTATATAGTCAAGTTCATTCCATGACTTCGACTTTCAACTTGTAACTGTTATTTCTTTTACCATATTGATAAAAGTCTTAGTTCTGGACTTTGGACTTATATATCAAAAAGCCAAGAGCAAAAAGAATAAATTGCATGATTAAACTTTGTTAAAGCATCTGAATAAAATAAAGAATAAAGTATAAGAATCTTAATATATGTTCTTTACAAATTATAAGGAAATATATTTTTGTAAAGAAGTATTGAAGAAAAGTCAATCAAAACTTAGCAAATTCGTTTTTTTTAAACTATCATACAATTTATGTCATGGGAAATTTAAATGTATGCATAAACACTTAATAATCAAATTATATAGACAATATGATCTGGATCTTTCTTTTTATTTAACAATATTAAATATAAGGTTAGAAAGCTATTTTTGTACTACTTTTTTAAATTGTTATGAGAGAAATAAACTTTTATATCCTTCTTTAATCTTTTTTACTTTATCTTTATTGCTACAGAGAAAAGCCTCTTTAGATATATAAAAACAGTATTCACGTAAACATTTTCAACTAAATAGTATTAAAAAACAAAATATTTTTATTCTATTCACCTTTTAACTTATAGAGTAAGACTTTTCAGCTGTTTACAAAGTCAGGCTGTGCAAAGAAAAAAAATATGATAGAAAAAATAGGCTTGGAATGACTGGAAATATAAAAATCAAAAAGTTGCAGGAAAAGAAGATTTTTTAACTTATATTGATCTTAAAAAATTAAGCAGGCTTTTTTTAAAAAGCACGGGATCTTCTACCATTACACTATGACCAATATCATCAAACACTACCAGTTCGGCTCTATTGTACTGCTTAAGAGTCTCATCCACCATCTTTTCAGTTATAATGATATCCTTTTTTCCCCACATTATAAGAACTTTACCCTGGTAAGATTTTAGTTTTCCCATGTAATTGAACCTTTCAAGAGCTTTCGGATGCTCTGTAAATGCAAAAGGAGCCATAAGCATGGCATCATCGGTAAGATCGTTGAGTATTTTATCATTATTTAATCCTGGGGCAATCGCTGCAAGAGACTTTTTCATAAGCTCTCGACTGGTTTTATAAAGTTCGATTACAGGATAATGCTCAGGAGGGGTCACAAGACCAGCTGGTGATGGACCATCCACAAGAACTATAGCGGATGGAAGATCTGGATAGCGTGCTGATAATGACATAACAACTGCAGCACCAAGACTGTGTCCAACTATTACAGGTTTCTCAAGGGATAATCGATCTATAAACTCTACGAGGTAGTCAGCATATGTATCTATCTCGGCTGATTTTATACTTTTAGACCTTCCAAAGTTAGGCAAATCTAAGGCTATAGTTCTGTAACTATTTTCTTTATCATCTGAAAGATCCATAACAAGATTCCACCATCTACTAGAACCTGTATTTCCATGAACAAAGACAACCGCTTTACCAGAACCTTTTTCAACATAAAAAATTGAACTATCTTTGATATCTATCATTTTGCCACTCATTTTTGTTCTCCTCAATCTAAAATACTTCATAACTGAAATAAACGGCACTTGAAGCCTCTTATGCCAGTTAATAGTAATACCCCAGGTTATCCCTCTTGAAAAGAAGAGAGTAAATATTATAAGTAATGAACCAATTATTACAGAAAGCCACGGACCAAAGCCACGGGAGAAAAAAAAGCGAAGTCCAACTATTATGATAGAACCTGCCAGTCCTCCCTGTAGGGAACCAAGTCCTCCTATCATAATCATAGCAAGCAAATCAAGAGAACGAGATAATCCAAAGTCAGCAGCACGGATGTAACCGATCGTATGCGCATAGAGGGCGCCAGCTATACCGCCATAAAAGGCACTGAACATAAAGGCTGACAGTTTAGCTTTACCTGTGTTTATACCAAAACAGGTAGCACTTGTTTCTCCATCACGAACCATTTTCCAGGAAAAACCTATCGGACTTTCCTGTATCTGTTTAGTGACAACAATCAAAATCGTATAAACCAAAAAAACATATAGATATGAAATAAATTCATTATTTGATAGCTTTGTTATATTTCGAATACCATCATGGGCACCAAGGTAAGGAATTACAGATATTAACTGTTCTATAACGACACCGAAAGCCATCGTGGTAATTGCAAGATAAAATCCCTTCATCCTTAAAGAAGGAAAACCTATTATCAATCCAAAAATGGATGCCATAGTGCCGGCTAAAATAATTGCTATAGGCATAGGAATGCCAAGCTTCATGACAAAGATAGTGGATGCATAAGCACCTATTGACATAAATGCAGCATTTCCAATCGATACCTGACCTGTCAAACCTGTAAGAATGTTTAATCCCAGGGCTGCTATTGAAAAAACTAATACCTGTGAAAAAATAGCAAGGATAAAACTCTTATCATAAAAAAGAAGTCCTATCAGAATACCGACTATAAGGAGTATTGTTATATATCGAGTTAGTGAACGCACTTTTATACCTTCCCTTTGTATTTATTGCCAAAAAGTCCAGTTGGTTTTACGATTAAAGTTACAATTATGCATAAAAGGACTATAGAAAGCTGTAAATCGACAGCATTTATTGAGGTGATATGCAATAGAAGAAAAAGTTCATCAAGTCCTAAAATAACAAGTTTTTCAATAACTCCCAAGATTAACCCACCAGCCATCGCTCCAACAATACTTGAAAATCCACCAAAAACGGCTGCTGTAAAGCCATAGAATTGAAGATTTGTAAGCATATTTGGATTAACTGTGGTCTTTGGTGCTATAAGCAGTCCTGCAAAAACAGCAGTTGCTATACCAAAGATCCAAGAAAGTGTGTCTGTTGCCTGAGTGTTTATCCCTATAACCCTGGCTCCTATCTCATCTTCAGACCTGGCTTGAACTGCAAGACCAGGTTTAGAATATTTGAAAAATACAATTAAGAGTAGCAAGAGAGCCATAATAGTTCCAAATACTGCAAGATCATTCCCGGGGATTATCAGTGGTATGTTAGACTTATTTAAAGATTGTGGGAGAAATACGATTTTAGGAGAAAAGCCAAAAATTTCAGGGAAAATAAGTGGCTGAGTACCCCAGATTATTACAGCTAATCCCTCGAAAATAAGGAGTAACCCAAGCGTTATTATAAGCATGGCACTGTGTGAAAGACCTTTAACCCTTTTCATAAGAGCTTTATCTATAAAAATTGCCAGTATTGTAGCTGAAATGATAGCAGCAAGAAATGCTAAAAAGATATTTTTAGTCAGAAATAAAACAGTCCAGCCAAAAAAAACACCAATCATTCCGGAATTTCCATGTGCAAAATTCATGACTCCAACTGTACTAAATATTAAGGATAAGCCAAATCCCATAATTCCATATAAGCATCCCTGAAACAAACCAAAGATTAATGATTGAAGAACTTTAACAAACATCATTCTCTCCGAAGTTAAGCAAAATAATTAATAAAATCGTATAATCTGAAAATATTTAATTCAAATTTACCTCAAACCAATTGTTCAAGAGTAAAATGCTATTTTTTTGTAACCATCTTGTGGTTGATACTTTAAAAAAATTTATGTTAATTATTTTATTACCATTGTTAGCAAATTTTTTTTACTATTATTCACAAATCTTTTGTCATTATTGTTAATAAAAAGGCTAAAAATAATTAAATGCCAAGATATGCCGATCGAACTCTGTCATTTGAAAGTAATTGTTTAGCATTTCCCTCGAGTATTACTTTCCCGGTCTCAAGAATATAAGCTCTATCTGCGAAAGATAAAGCCTTATATGCATTTTGTTCAACTAGCAAAACAGACAAACCAGTTTTTTTGAGATCTTCTAAAGCCTTAAATACCTGATCTACAAGTATCGGGGCAAGACCAAGGGAAGGCTCATCCAGCATTAAAAGAACAGGATTTGCCATCATTGCTCGACCTATTGCAAGCATCTGTTGTTCACCACCTGAAAGATATCCAGCTATTTGCTTTTTTCTTTCATATAAAACCGGAAAAAGCTCATAAACGAATTCTAATTGAGATTTTTTAAACTTACTCCTGAAAGCACCAAGTTTGAGATTTTGTTCTGTTGTGAGGGATGGAAAAATCCTTCTGTTTTCCGGGCACAGAGTAAGCCCAAGTTTGACTCGCTCATGCGAAGGAAGACTTGAAATATCGTTGCCCTTGTATCTTATTAAACCCTTTGACTCAACAATACCAGAAAGACCAAATAGTAATGAGCTTTTTCCAGCTCCATTTGCCCCTATAACAGCTATTGCTTCATGTTCGTCGATATGTATATTTGCATCTTTTAAGGCTTCGATTCTACCGTATGAAACAGAAAAAAAACTAGTTTCAAGTACCATAAGAACTTCCTAAATATGCTTTTATAACTTCTGGATTTTGAGAAATCTCTTCTGGTTTACCACTGGCAACAAATTTTCCAAAATTCATAACTGTTACCAGATCTGATATTCTCATAACAAGATTCATATCATGCTCAACAAGCAAAATTGTTATACCCTTGTTTTTTATACTTAACAGTATCTCATCAAGTTCAGCGGTTTCTTCATTATTCAATCCAGCAGCAGGTTCATCGAGTAAAAGTATTTTTGGATCCGCAATTAAAGTTCTTGCAAGCTCGACTTTCTTTTGTATTCCATAGGGCAGGGAACCAACCACTGAACCAAGCCTGTTCTGGATTCCAAAAAGTTTAGCTGCCTGGTAAGCTTTTTCTTCAGCGTCTTTCATAAATTTATTGTGAAATCCCAGCATCGAATCAAATATAGTTCCCTTCCATTGATATATTATTGCTGCTAAAATATTTTCCTGCACAGTTTGATAAGGTAATAGTTGTAAATTTTGAAAAGTTCGTGCTATACCATATCTGATCAAATTATATGGTTTTTTTTCAAGTATTGAAATTCCATCGAATTCTATTTGACCATCATCTACCTCAATAAGTCTTGATATAGCATTGAATAAGGTGGTTTTACCTGCTCCATTCGGTCCAATAAGAGAATGAATGGTCCCTCTTTTGACTTCAAGGTTCATTTGATTAACAGCTATCAACCCACCAAATTTAATAAGTATATTTTTACATTTAAGCATTCTGTATCTCTCCAAAAATTGGATAAACCGGGTCTACTGTTTAATAGACCCGGTTATATTATAAATTAGATCTTCAGTTTATAAAAGTCTTTAACTTTAAAAGCCATACAATAAACTGACTTTTAGATTTAAATTGTTGCAAATATGCAATATTTAGACTATAATTTAATCCAATCGGAAACTTTTTCCATTGTCCCATCAGGTTTAAATTTTAGAACATACATGGTAACAACACCCAAGCGAGCTTGATCTTTTTTAACAGAGATTGGTCCATAGGTTATTTGCGGGCTAATTTTACCAACCCATCCATTAAAAGTCTCCATAGCTGCAATCAACTTTTCTCTCGTTAGATCTTTTCCTGCTCTTTTTAAACCTTCTGTAAAGATTTCAGCTGCAATCATTCCAGCAACAGCATAAGCATTTGGAATTTCGCTCTGAAATGAAGCTTGATAAACCTCGATAAAGTGAGCCTTAGGATCTGCAAAATCTACACTAACCCATGCCAGGCTTTCAACTCCGACAGCAGCTGGACCGGCTATTGCTGCAAACGTTGGATCTGCGTTTGGGTAGGAAACCAGATAATTTTGAGAGGTTAATCCTAGTTGTTTAGCCTGTTTTACAAAATTTGATGACTGAGGTATAAAGAGCATCACTATTATTGAATCAACATTCGAAGACATAAGCTTGACAATTTGAGTAGAAAAGTCGGTTGCAGAAGCTTCAACAGGTATCTCTGCGACAAGAGGCATCTTTCTTTCTGCAAGAGCTTTTTTAACAGATGCATACTCTTCTTTTCCATCATCAGCATTTCTGTAAACAAGTGCTATCCTCTTTGCTTTCTTCTGTTCAACAAGATATTTTACAGCAATGGCACCCTCAGTAGTATAGTTTGGTTGAACCCCAAATATATATCTTTTGGGGGGTATCGTCAGGGAACCTGCACCAGCAGCCTGATAGATATAAGGAACTTTTTGAGACTCAACATAATCCATTATAGCAAGGTTACCAGGTGCACCAAGACCGCACATTAGAGCAAAAACTTTATCGGATTCAACCAGTTTTTTGACTTCAATGACAGTATTTGAAGGATTGAAAGCATCATCTGAGACTATCAGATTGATTTTCCTTCCGTAGATACCACCATTACTATTTATCCAATTAAAGTATGAATCCATCCCTTTCTTGACAGAAATACCCATTGAGGCAAGTGGTCCTGAAAGAGCTTGAAAAGAACCAACTTTGATTTCATTGGGGGTGATACCGTTAGTATCACCAGGATTTGCCTGACCAAAAAGAAAAAAAACTGCAAGGAGAATGATTAAGACTGGTAGAATTTTTTTCATATTTCCTCCTATTTTTTTTAAAATCCCTGCATTCAAAAATTTTATTATATTTTCTATCGCTTACTTTTCCCTTTTTAAAATTTGAGATAATTATAACAATATTTACTAAAATAAGGTCTATTTTTAAAAATTAAGTCTATCTATTAAAAATAAAAATTGAATCGAGAATTTATTTTAATGCTTTTAATATAAATAATTCTATAACATAATATGTGCTAATATAATATGCACTCAGCATACTTAATTATGTATAGACAAAAGAAAGAAAAATGCTACGGGTGATATAATACCAAAATAAATTAGCTTACGATGGGCTCTTCAAAAGGACCCCATCTAACAACACAGGCAGCCCACACAAACCCGAGTCCAGCACCTACCATAACAATATTGTAATTATCTTTAACTTTTCCTTCCAATAAACCTAACTCAAGAGAGATTATTTGATCATTTTGACCTATATGTCCATAAGAATCAAGATATACAGTTTGCGATTCACTTAAACCAAGCTCCTGTAAAACAGCCATATGTGCACTTTTTTTAAAATGTAAAATTGCAAGATAATTTATATCTTTGCGGGTCAGGTTTCCCGAGCTTGATAGTGCATTATCAATAACCTTAAAAAAATTAGGAAGAGTCTTTGCATTTAATTGCTCTTTAAAATAAGGCTCATCAACCACTATAAAGTGGGATTTATCGAGATCTTCAGCCTTTACAGGCCATGATTTGCAACCAAAAACGGGGAAAATACACTGAGTACTGAATGAGCCATCCCCCTTAAAAGCTGACCCCAGTATAACATTTTTCCCGGCATTTTTTTTGAGAATTGCAGCAGTACCACCCGAGCCAAGATCCAGCATAAAATGGGTGGAATTCTCTTTAAGGTCAACAAGGTCATTGTTTCTATACCCTGAGACAAGAAGAACTGTATTACAGTCTTTTCTTGTCAGCATGAGTGATCTTCCTATCTCAATGGCAGTCATAAAAGAGCCACACATTGCTTCCATGTCGAAACTCCAGGCGTTTTTTGCACCAATTCTGTCAGCTATGTAAAGTCCAGCAAGCCAGCATGGATAGTCTTTATGTTGAGCTCCAAACCAGATAACCAGATCCACTTCGGATGCATCTATATTTCCTTTTTCAAGAGCTTTTAGAGCAGCTTTGATCCCCATCTCAGCTGTTGTGTCATCTTCTAGAGCCACTGGTTTTTGTTTTACACCAAATTTATTTACGATAACATCTACCGGAATATTTGTAGCTTCAGCTATCTGTTCAGCTGAAATAGAATTCCTGGGAAGATAAACGCCTGTAGAAACAATACCTATATGCATAGACATCCTTTTAAATATAATTGAAAGGTGAATCAACTCTCAATCAAACTTTATATAAAATATATTTTTCATTTGTCAAGTGTTATTTTTATTTATTTATATTTTTTCGTTTTTCGCTAAAAAGTGTTGGTAAACTTGTAAAATACTTTAAAGTAAGTATTTATGTTCATTTATTTTAAAGCCTGGTTCAAACTTTATTATATTTTTTAAAGATTCACTTCTAACTTTTTTAAACATAGATTTTTTAATAAAATACTTTTATACTTTTAAAATATTTTTCCTGAAACTTAAGCTTTCGACTCTGGATGGGGTTGGAGTTAAGTTTATTTTCAGATTTTTGGTTCTTGTACTTTTGACATTAGACTGTCGTTTTCACAAAAAATTACGAATAACTTATTTTCAAATCTATATCTTTTAATTTTATTTCTGATTAGCAGTTGTTAAAAGAAACAGGATAAATCATAGATAATCTTATTATATTGATCACAAGCAAGTATAAAATTTTTATAAATTTTAAAAATTTTCTTGAAAATAAAAATTAATATACTATATTGAATATGTGAAAAGTGACTCACCTCTCAAAAACTTTAATTGCGGATTATTCTTTTTTACTTTTTGTCAATCAAGTATCTCGTTGTGAGTCTTAACTTTTTTATAAACATTGTAAAATAAAAAATAGAGAAGTAATTGTAAAAATGGGAACAAGATCAAATGATGTAAGAACAAGACTTATCGAAAGCGCGATAACTATTTTTTCCAAAAAGTGGTATTCTTCCGCTTCAATAGCCGAGATATGCAGAGCTGCGGGTGTTTCTATTGGTATTTATTATCATTATTTTGAAAACAAAGAAGATATATTTAATATAATACTGGAACTTACGATAAACAAGCTGACTCAGTCTTTAAAACAAATAAAAGGAGAAGATGTTTTATCGAAGATTAGAAATATGGTTTTGATTCTCTATGAATTTGCCAATCAAAACAAAGAGTTAGTGACAATATTTAGAGAAGGGCAGTATAGATTTATAGAATACGAAAGAAATATTGTTAAAATATATAAAAAAACACTTGAAACAATATTAGAGCGAAAAGTGACTCTCGCCATGTATATTTATGTTTTTGGTGGTATTCGTTTCGCATGTTTGAGATCGATTTTCAAAGATGCAAATATTTTTGCAGAGTTTTTTTCAAACTCAATAATCGATGGTATTTTTAAAGTCTACGATATAAATCCGAATCTGATATTTAATATTTCTATTCAGTTTCCAAATCTTCGTTATCCTATAGATAGCAGGACAAAACTTCTTCAAGCTGGAAAATCTCTTTTTGGTGAAAAAGGATATCATGAAGTTAATGTGCATAATATCGCTGAAAAGGCTGGTTTTGCATCTGGTACATTTTATAAGTATTTTAGTAGTAAAGAATCATTTTTTGATGAATTGATATCATCTGTTAGCAAAGAGATACGTCATTTCATTTCTTTAAATCTTAAAACAGATCTAAATAGACTGGAAAAGGAAATCCAGGGAATTTTTCTTTTTTTAACATTTATTTCAATGGATAGATGTTGTTATAATATTGTTCGAGAAGCTGAATTTGTCAATCCTGCTAAAGTGAATGAATACTATCAATCTTTCGTAACAGGTTATAAAAAATCAGGTAAAGAAGGATTTAAGGAAAATCTTATAGATGAAGATCCAGTTAAGTTTAGTATGGCGATAGAATTTTTAATTGGAATCTCACATTTTTGTGGTATAGAATATATTTTTGATGAAGAGATACTCAGTACTCCAGAAATTTTAATAGAGTTGTCAAACTTACTAAAATTTGGTCTTAACAGTAAAATTAAAAAAAGAAAATAATCTTCAGGAGTTTAAAATCATGATCAATACAAAAATTATTGGGACAGGGGTATATTTACCTGGAAAACCTATTAGCAACGAAGAAGTCAAAAAACTGGCCAATGTCGAATTTGATAGTGATAGACTTGAAAATAATACTGGAATAAAATACAGGCATATAGCAAGACTCAAGCAAATACAGGAAACAACAGCTGATTTTGCAGAAAAGGCAGCCATGAATGCACTTTCAGATGCCAGGATTTCAGCTGATGATATAGACCTTATAATAGTAGCTACTGATACACCAGAATATATAAGTCCTGCGACATCATTGCTTTTGCAGGGAAGACTTCAAAAACGACAGAATAGAATTATGAGTTTTGATGTTGGATCATCATGTGCAAGTTTTTCAGTTGCTTTCGATACTGCAAACAGAATTTTATATGCAAATGAGACTTTTAAACATGCTCTGGTTGTTGGTGTATATAATATGCCAGCCTATATAAGGGAGAAAGATTCTTTTGGCTGGTCTATATTTGCTGATGGAGCAGGAGCTTTTGTAATCGGGAAAGAGGACATAAAGCCAAAATCAAAAGATGCTGAGTATAGTAGTTCCGGATATCTGGATGGTGAATTTGTAACAGATGGTACACAGTGGAATTTTCTTGGTGTATACACTGGTGGCACAAAAAAGCCGGTTACACATGAACTTCTTGATAAAGGTACCTATGGATTTGAGCTACTACAAAAAATGCCGGGGGATCGAAATATTAAACTCTGGCCAGGTATAATTGAATCGCTCTGCAAAAGAGCAGGTGTTGCACTTGATAGTATTAATTGCTATGTCATGACGCAAATAAACAAAAGTGTAATTCTTGAAGTCATGAAAATTCTTGGTCAGCCAGTAGAAAAGGCAGCTCTGACTATGGATAAATATGGATATACCGGCTCAGCGTGCGTTCCTATCGCTTTTAATGAAATGATAAAGCAAAATAAGGTGAAAAGAGGGGATAAGGTGCTTTTTTGCGCAAGTGGAGCTGGACTTGAGGTTGGAACAAATCTTTTTATCTACTAAAAGTCGTCTTCTAACTTGAGTAGTCATATTTTTAATATTCTTTGCGAAATGCATCTTATTGTAAACCTCTTAATAATATTCCAGATTGTATTTTATTGACAATATTAATTTTGAAGAACTATTTCCTGTTCTGTATTTTTTTTCTGACTTATGACTTTCAACAGTTCTATCAAACAAAAGAGGAAGAGCCTATTTTAAAAGGAAGGAGAAATATAGGTTAATATAATTTATAACAAAATTAAATTAAAAATAAGATTTTAACAATAAAATTGAGGATAAAATATGAAAAATTTTCAACAAGAGTACAGATCAAAACTTCGTTCGATTGAAGATGCTATTCAGTGTATCAAAAGTAACTATGATATTGTAGTAGCACAATGTGCAAGTGAGCCACAGGGAGTCATGGCTAAACTACATATTCTTTCACCAGACGTAGAAAATGTGAGAGTTTTTTCCGTCCTGACTCTTAAACCATATGAATTCTATATGAATCCAGCAAATAAAGGACATTTTGAACTTGCCAGCTGGTTTCATGCTCCAGGTTCTAGAGAAGCGCTTAAAGCAGGTTGTGGAACAGTTACATATGTACCTAATATGTTGCATAGAGCAGCAGCAGATCGTATATATCGTCATATACCAGAAGTTTTTATTGGAACCTGCACGCCACCAGATAAAAATGGATTTGTAAGTCTTTCGTTAGGTATTACATACGAAAAAGATATCCTTGAACATGCAAAATATGTTATTCTGGAGGTTAATCCAAGACTACCCAGAACACTTGGTGATACTCATGTTCATATTGATCAGGTAACTTACTTTGTTGAAAATGATCAGGAAGTTCCGACTTTACCAGAACCAAAGCCATCTGAGACTGATATTAAAATCGGAGAATATATATCTGAACTTGTAGATGATGGATCTACGATTCAGCTTGGTATTGGTGGGATACCGAATGCTGTCGCTTTAGCTCTTCATTCCAAGAAAGATCTTGGTGTTCATACTGAGATGCTTGTAGATTCTATGCTTGAACTTTATGAACTTGGTGTTATTACAAATCGTAGAAAAGCTTTGAAGAAAGATAAATTTATAGCAAATTTTGCAATGGGAAGTAGAAGATTGTATGACTGGCTTGACGATAATGTAGCTGTTGAATTCCAGAGAGGAAGCTGGGTTACAAATCCATCTGTCGTTGCACAAAACTCAAAAATGGTTTCAATAAATACCTGTTTTATGGTAGATTTTACAGGTCAGGTAGCAAGTGAGTCTATAGGGACCAACCAATATTCTGGAACTGGTGGTCAATCTGACACAGCAACAGGTGCTGTTGAAAGCCTTGATGGACTTGGTAAATCAATAATAGCCTGTTATTCATCGGCAAAGAATGATACAGTAAGTACAATAGTTCCTACTTTACCTGAAGGAACGGCTGTTACATTGCATAGATCAACTGTCGATTATGTCGTTACAGAGTTTGGCATCGCCAGTTTAAGAGGAGCAACTGTTAGGGAAAGAACCTTAGAGCTTATATCAGTAGCAAATCCTGCGTTTAGAGATGAACTTACCTTTAAAGCAAAAAAATTAGGGTATATATAACAATCAAGAATTAAAATTCCCGGGAATAAATTTGATTTAATTTATCTATAAATTCATATCAGGTATCTTCAGAATTAACTATAAAAAGATCATAAAATTTATCCACTTTATCCAGTTTATCATAAAAATCAAGATTCGTGTTAAGTCGTTATTTAGATTAATATTTACTTAAGTTTCGCACTTGAAAAAGTTAATAAAATAAAGGGAAAAAAGCAAAAAAATATTGGCTCTTTTTTTACGCTATCTTTTATATTTAAGCAAACTACTTTATATGACATTCATTCAAGTTTTTTACTTTACTTTTATTTTAAGACCAGCTTTTAAATTCGTAATTTTCTCACATTAAGCCATAAACTTTTATTTTGAACAAACCTCTGGAATATAAAAAAAATGGACTGCAGGTTTTGCAGCCCATCTTTTATTGAATGTTAGGAACTCACATTAAAGTGATTAAAATCCATCTTTTAATAAACTATCTGTACTGTTAAATTCATTTTGTACTGCTAAATTTACTTGGAAGGTGGATAAAGTATAAGCATATCTCTTTGTTTCGCAGCAGCAACCCAATCTGCTGGTATTACAGACCAGTTGTTGAAAACGAAAGGTTTTACAACACCCTTGTAGTTTTCAAACCACTTCATAAGGTAGTATCTTAAATCCTTTATGGTAGATGATGTAACATATTTGTAAGAAATCAAATCTGCCTGGGAGATGCCTGCTCCATTTGTAAGATGTCCACCACCACCCTGAGCTCTATATGAGTTAATAGCTACCGAGTAAGTTGCACTAAGATCAAATGGTTTTCCACTGGAAAGTGATGTTATCGTAATCCTCTGTCCAGCTGGTTTGGAAACATCAACAATATAGTTTATACCAGCTGCGCTATCGTAGTTGTAAGAGCGGGTATATGTTTGAGCTGAGTTGGTTCGAGCATCATAAATGATATTTCCCTTTTCATCGGTCTTAAAATATATAAGATGATCGTCAGGTCCTTTCATCGTATTAAACCAACCGGCGTATGAATACTCGAGAAAATCTTTTATCTGTTTACCTGTAAGATTCATGGTGTAGAGGAAATTTTCATACTGGTAAAGATTGAACATATCTCTAACAAAAAGGGTATTATCCGGGGAAGTAGGGATAGTCGCATTAAAAGTTAAAGGGGCAGCAAAGGAGATCTGGGCAGCATTAAGGCCATATTCTGGTTTGCTTGTGAGTTCAAGCTGGATCTGGTGTATAAGATCAACAAAAGCAGAAGGACCAAACATGGAATCTTTAGATGAAATTTTTTCAGTCATCTTTCCAACAGGTCTTGAAACATATGATTTAACTTTATTGAAGGCATCTTCAAAGTGTTTCATAAAGTCCTGATCCACTGGAACTTGCGAAATATCTATAAGATCACCATAGATTGATTTAGTCCAGCTATTTTTAGCCTTATCCCACTTCATCTCTGTAAGAACAACAGGGATCTTTCGAGCAGCGTTTAAAGCGCCAAATATGGGGACAACTTTTCCTTCAGGGTTTTTAACAGGTTTATTACCAAGCCCATTCCCAGCCCAACCAGCGTGATCATGGCCAACAAAGATCATGTCAAAACCACTGACTCTTTCAGCCACTAGTTGAGAAGCATTTTCATTATTTATAGCAGAGGCAGTTTCTCCACCATAAGTATAGTCAACTCCAGCATGAAATGCACCAACGATTAAATCTGGTTTTTCTTTTTCTTTAATAATATTTACCCATTTTTGAGCACTTGTTACCATGTCTTCAAAAACCATACCTTCCCAGAATTGTTTGGGGAGCCAGGATGGGATCTTTGGAGTTACAAGACCAAGAATTGCAATCTTAACAGGACCTTTATTGATTATTGTGTAAGGTTTAAAGTATGGAGTCCCATCTGGTTTAACAGCATTTGCACCAAGCATGGGGAAATTGAGATCTTTAACAAGCTTGTCATAAACAGGATGACCGGCTTCTATATCGTGGTTACCAACAACAGAGCAATCGTACTTCATATAGTTCATGGTTTGAGCAACTATATTCACTTCTGTTGTATTTTCAAAGTTGTAATAGTAAACAACTGGTTGTCCCTGAAGAAGATCTCCATCGTCAATAAGAACCACATTATCTTTAAAGTAAGCTCTTTCCTGTTTTACAAGCGTGCTTACCTGAGCTAAAGATGTTGATACCGGTTTGTCATTGATAAAATCATAAGGGAAAATAGAACCGTGTATATCAGAAGTCTCTATAAATACAAGTTGAAAAGGCTTTTCTGTGTAATTTGTCTTTGAATCAGACATAAAACTTAAAGCTGCAAAAAATAAAAGTATTATAAGGATGGAAAAAACTATCTTATATCTCTTCATAAAAGCCTCCCTGGACTTTTAAACTCTAAAATTTTAAGAAAAGTTGAAAGCGAACTTTTTAAGCAGCAATTCCTAAAAGATTCATAAAGAACATGGCAGTTTTTGTACCAATTATCTTTATTCTGTTTTTAAGAATAGGGGTTACTGTTTTAACAGTTTTAATATACTCAATCATTATATCTCTCTGGAACATAGATGTATCATAGGAATTGATGGCTTTAGTGAAGGCAACATAGCCATCACCACCAGTAGCCATATATGAGTTTGTAGCAACTTTATATGTAGCATCTGGATCTATAGGTTTACCACCAACAAGGATATTTTCACATGTCCCCTTTTCATAGTTTATTGTGAAAGAAACACCATCAGATACCTGAGGGAAAGCACCTTTTCCCTGAGGGATGGTTGCTATAAAATTAAAAAGTTCAATCAAATCTGAACCTTTAAGAGTTAAAACAACAAGAGTATTGGAAAAGGGTAGAATGGTATATATAGATTTCTTTGTAATCTTACCTTTAGGAAGATCTGCTCTTATGCCACCGCCGTTGTTTATTGCAAAACTAACACCGAGATCTTTGACATAAGATAACATAGCATCAGCAACAAGATCTCCTATCTCTGTTTCCCTTTTTCGAGAATCTGCATTTGAAAAAGTATCTGTAGCTTCACCGATCTCTTCGGCTAAAACTTCTTCAACCTTAGCTTTGTAAGGCATAAGTAAAGTTTTTAAAGCCATATCTTCTGGGATCTGTTTTGTGACATAAGATAAGGAACCATCAGCATTCTTTTTCTGCACATTTATAGGATCAGCACTCCACTCAAAGTTAACAATCTTCTTTTTATCGATAGTTAAAATAGCTTTTCCCATATAAATACCCCATTGATAAGCTGAAACAATAGGAGTATTGTTTACAACAATAGGTTTTTCAAGGTAAGTGTGAGAATGTCCATCGATGATGAGATCTATACCAGATACCTTTTGAGCAAGTATTTGTGAACCATAAGTGTCGTAAATGCCGAGGTGACCAAGGCAGATAACGATATCTGCTTTCTTTCTAAGTTCTGGAACAAGCTTTTTTGCAACTTCAACTTCATCTTCTATTATAAGATCACCAACTATCTTAGGATTTCCAACAATTTTAGTTTCACTGGTAGTTAAACCAAAAATGGCAACCTTAACACCATTAATCTCTTTGATTATATAGGGTTTAGCAAGATAAGAACCATCTTTATTTTTAATATTTGCACAAAGAAAAGGAAAAGTTGCATCTTTCATCTGTTTTTGTAAAACAGTAAGAGGGTTATCAAACTCATGGTTACCAAGAGCCATGGCGTCATAACCTATATAGTTGTAGCCTACTATATCTGTTTCAGCGTTGAAGAAAAATGACTCTGGTTCCCCTGTGTTAATATCACCGGCATCAAGGACAAGAACATTGTCATATTGAGCTTTAATTTCATTAACATAAGTAGCTCTAGCCGGGAGTCCAGCAACATTTTTTCCTGGAGAATACTCAAAAGCAAGAGGGTGGCCATGGTGATCATTTGTATGCAAAACGACCAGTTGAAAAGGACCACTGCTCTGGCTGACACTAACCGTTGCACAGCTAGCAAAAAAAAGCATAATAATAGAAATAAAAACAATAGCATAAATCTTTCGCATCATATACCTCCTTCAATCCTGTATTTTAAATATAGAATATATTGTATAACTTTCAAGAAAATTAAGCAAAAAAAAATAAATTTTTGCTTGAAAAAATACGAAATTCATACGGATAAGATTTATAATTAAAAATTTAGTATTATAATTAAAATGCAACGGATAAATTTAATTTAATTAAATTTTTAGAAAGTTTTTAGACATTTTCTATTAAGATTGGTCAATATTAGTAAATTAATTAAGGAAAAAATATGAAAGTAACATTTTATGGAGTAAGAGGAAGTCATCCAGTTCCAGGTCCATATACTGTTAGATATGGCGGTAATACCACCTGTGTGACTGTCACAAAAAATATAGAAGGAAAAACCATAAGGATAATCCTTGATTCAGGATCAGGGATAGTAAATCTTGGTGTAGATATAATGAAAAACTGGAAAAACGAGGTGCAGCCTTTGACCATGCTTTTTACACATCTTCATCCAGATCATACGATGGAATTTCCTTTTTTTGCACCTAACTATAGACCAGATACCATCTTAAATCTTTACGGAATGCAGGCTTTGAAGATGCATGTTGGAAAAATACTTGAAAGAAATATGCTTCCACCTAATTTTCCAATAGAATATAAAGATTTAAAAAGTGAAAGGATCCATCATATAATAAAGGATAATTCAACTTTTTTTGTTAAGTATGAAGATCATGATGTTTTTAAGATAATGGCGATGCAATCTTTTGCTCCTTCACATCCACAGCAGGGAGCTATTTATTATAAAATCATCGATTGTGATACAAAGGGATCACTTGCTTGTATATGGGATATTGAATCGAAAATTGGTGGTGATAAGGCAGTTATAAATTTTTCAAAAGATTGTGATATTATGATACATGACACACAATATACTAACGAAGAGTACCAATCTCAGGAACGTATAGTTCAGGGATTTGGGCACTCAACTTATGATATGGCTGTAGAAAATGCTACACAAGCTGGTATAAAAAAAATGCTTCTATGCACTCATTTTAACACAACTCATACAGACGATTTCCTTGATGCCATTCAAAAAGAGATGAATAAAAAAAAGACAGGTTTTAATATTCAACTTGCATATGAAGGCTTGTCTATAGAAGTCTAAATGCTAATGCGTGAAATCATAAAATCAGGAAAGGATTTGATTCCTGGTTAAAATCTAAAAATACCAAGCCTTGGGGTGGCATTCTTTACAAGAGATTCTAATCTTGATGTTATTGATTCCTTTTGTTCGATTATATATTGATAACCCTGCTGTATAAGACTATCTTTAAGATGAAAGGCGAACATCGGGATCTCTTCTTTTGTAGGGTTGAAGAAGAGGTCACAATTTTTTCTATCAACCGTTTGTTTAGCATATATGGCTGTATTTATTATCTGTTGGAATATTTTAAAAAGATTTGCATTTTCGTCAAAATTATCATCTGCTGGCGAGGAAACTTCCAGACCTACCCTTAAGCCAGAAGGAAATAACTCTTTTGATTCATTTGATGGTAAATTTGATATAATACCTCCATCATATAGTATCATTCCATCTTTTTTCACAGCTGGTAGAACAAAAGGTACAGCTGTGCTCGCCTGAATAGCTGTTGCTATATCTCCTTCTTGAAATATAAAAACGCTTTTGCTTTTTAAATTTGTTGAAATAGCAACAAATGGGATTCTGCAATCAGAAAATGTTGCATTACCATAGATACCTTTAAAAACATTTGTTATATCTTCAAACTCAACAAGAGCATCCTCTTCAAATAGGTTAAATATCGCTTTTGTGCCCTTCAAAGTGTTACCAAGTTTTAAAGACAGGCTGTTTTTAAACTTGTCAAATTTTCTGGAAATTTTTTCTCTTTTAGAAAGGATATTAGCCGAATTTGAGTTTTTCAACCTGTGACTGCTAGAAAAATTTTTATCTAAACGGTTTAAATTATCTCCAGTATCAGCAGGACCATTTAATATATCAAGTGTAAAATATTGTTCGGAAAATTCTTTATAAATATCGCTTTCCATAAATGAATCGATCTTTTCTTTGACATGATCATATGTTCCATACAATGCCCACAAGCTTCCAAACAACGCTCCAGCTGAAGTACCTGTTATAGAAGCTGGTTTTATATCCAGCTGTTCAAATGCTTTTAGCATGCCAATATGATAGAATCCTTTAGCAGCGCCACCACTTAAAACAAAATGTATCGGAACATTTTTAACACGACTTTTCATTTTTTGTTCCTTTCAAACTTTTCTTGAATTATAAATAAAAAAGGGATACTGGATTGGAACCAATAATAAAATTTACTTTGATCTCATCAAATCACCAAAAGTCTTTGGAGCATTAGATGGTTTATTTTTATTATTGTTGCCATAATTTTGATACTGATTGTTCCCCAATGTTTTATTATGTGTATCAGTTGAAGTTTGCTTTTCTTTAGCAGAGTTTTTTTGATCACTCTGTTTTTTCATAGATAGAGAAACTCTACCACGAATTTTATCTATTTCGATAACCTTAACTTCAACTATCTGTCCAACATGAACCACACTATGTGGGTCACTGATGAACTTATCGGATAACTCAGATATATGTACAAGGCCATCATTTTTAATACCAATATCCACAAAGGCTCCAAAATCAGTAACATTTCTAACAGTTCCCTTCAATATCATACCAACCTGTAAATCTTCTATTGAAAGGACATCATCCTTGAGAAAGGATTCATCTATATTTTCTCGTGGATCTCTACCTGGTTTTTTAAAATCTTCAAGAATATCATCAACTGTTTCTTTACTTTTGCCATACTTTTCTGCAATTTTTATAGCAAGATCAGAAGTTAACTGTTGACCGGACTCGATGATTTTAAGAAGTTCTTCGGCAATAGGGTAAGATTCAGGGTGAATCCAGCTGTTATCCAATTTGTTTGATGATTCAGGGATACGTAAAAAACCAGCAGCCTGTGTGAAAACCTTTTCACCAACACCTGGAACCTTTAATAAATCAAACCTGTTTTTAAATGGGCCATGTTCTTTTCTATATTCCACTATACTTTTAGCCACACGAGAACTTATACCACTGACATGTGAGAGAAGCTGAATGGATGCTGTGTTTAAAAAAACGCCAACTTTGTTAACGGCATCTTCAACGACCTCATCGAGTGTTTTAACAAGTTCTTTCTGGTTCACATCATGCTGGTATTGGCCAACTCCAAGTGATTTTGGATCTATTTTAACATATTCTGTAAGTGGATCCAATACTCGTCTTCCGATAGATATAGCACCTCTAACTGTAACATCAAGGTCTGGAAATTCTTCTCTCGCTACATCAGAGGCTGAATAGACGGAAGCTCCAGTTTCTGGAACAAGCAAAAATTTGCACTTGAGTTCCTTTTCAGATATTGCTTTTGCTACGAGTTTTTCAACATCTCGAGAAGCAGTTCCGTTTCCTATGGCGATTAATTCTACTCTATATTTATTTACAAGTTTTGCCAATGTCTCTATAGCGTTTTCTTCATCTTCTTGATAGATTTTAGTTTCATCAAGAAAATTGCCAAATTCATCAAGAACTGCTATCTTTGAACCTGTTCTTATACCAGGATCTATGGCTAAAACTCTTCTATTTTTTAGTGGTGGTGTCAACAGGAGGTTATAAAGATTTTTGGCAAATATCTCAATTGCCTCTTTTTCAGCCTGAGATGTAAGCTGCTGACGGATGTCGTTAACAATAGAGTTAAATAAAAGTCTTTTATATCCATCAAGACAGGCATCTTTTAAAAAATCATTTTCAATACATTCGTTCTTTTCCACAAAAAGTTTATAGCAAGCATTAAAACTAAGTTCTTCATCCACTGTTATCTTAACAATAAGTTTATCTTTGCTTTCACCACGGTTTATGGCAAGGATTCTATGGTTTTTTATGGTTTTTACAGGTTCACTATAGGACTTATACATGTCAAACTCATCTACTTCTTCAGGATCCCTCTTTTTAACTTCAAATATGCCAGTTTCCATAATCATCGAACGAAGTAAATTTCTTACCTCGAAAAATTCGGCAAACTCTTCAGCTATTATGTCCATAGCACCAGATAAAGCTTCCTGTTCATTATTGACACCTTTTTCAGGATTAACAAAGTTGATAGCCTGAAGTTCTGGATTTTTCGATTTTTTTAAAATATCGGCCAATGGTGCAAGACCTTTTTCTATAGCTTTTGCTGCGCGTGTTTTCTTTTTAGGTTTATAAGGCAGATAAAGTTCTTCAACTTCGGATATCTTGTTGGATTCAAGTATTTTTGTTTCAAGTTCTTTAGTGAGCTTCCCCTGGCTAAGAATCGAGGATAAGACTTCTTTTTTTCGCTCATATAGATTACGATCGTAAGTTATCATCTTTTCTATCTGTCTTATCTGGACTTCATCAAGGCTACCGGTCATCTCCTTTCTGTATCTTGCAATAAAAGGGACTGTATTTTCATCATCTAAAAGTTTAACTGTATTTGAAACCTGTTCTCGTCTTATATTTAACCTTTCAGCAATAACTGCGGCATAGTCAGGTTCTAAAAGATCGTATTGAAGGTCAGAGACCTCTTCATCTTTATCTGTATCTGATTTTTTCTTAGATTTTGTCTTAATTTCATTGTTTTGAGCATTTTTAACCTTTTTTTCATTTTTATCTTTTTCATGCGATACAACAGTTTCTCTACTCTGATTTTTCAACTTATCTGTTTTTTTATTTTTATTTTGCAACCTGGCTGTTTCTTTATTTTCTATTTGTAAGTCATCTGGAGTTTTATTTTCACTGGTTAACGAATCAATATTTTCATCGGATAGTGCATGTTTTCTTATCTTAATAACAAATTTTTTCTTTTCACTCATCTTAAGAACCTCTTAAAATCGTTTCATTTTCAGTTTTTAAATAAGATTTAACCGGTAAATTGTTATTTATTACTAAACTTTCCACTTTAGATTGATATAAACATAGGCAAACGTATTTTTTAATAATCAAGCGCTTATCTGATAAACGAGCGTTTAAATACTATGCTATATGGGTTATTCTTTTAAATTTAAAAATGCTCATCAACAGTAATTACCTTAAATAATCACAACAAATATGTATTGTCAAGAAAGATTAAGTTAAAATTAATTTAAATTTACACTTTATTTCAAGAGCACCATTAATCAATTTTAATGACCTGATAGATAAAATTAATTATACATATTTTAAAAATCAAATTTAATAGAAATCTGGCAAATTTGTTAACTTGATTAATTTGATTTTATTAAATAACGCAAAGATGCAAAATAGGCTCTTCGCTAAAAAAGAAGCGAAGAGCGAAAAAATTTAAGG
>Ga0208825_1000129_pt1 | contig 73576 bp, 64 predicted proteins | sample AD_UKC113_MetaG_FD_184450 | JGI IMG/M metagenome (GOLD analysis project Ga0208825, IMG submission 184450) | Active sludge microbial communities of municipal wastewater-treating anaerobic digesters from Hong Kong - AD_UKC113_MetaG (SPAdes)... | ecosystem: Engineered > Bioreactor > Anaerobic >...
TGTTGTGTAATTTTTTTGGTCATAATTTAATTATACAACATTTGCGGGTCCTTGAGGACCCGCATTTTGCTATTTATGAATAAAAAAGGGGCTGATACAAAACTAATTTAGTTTTGCAACAGCCCCTTTTTTTTGTCATAAAATTGGACAAATATTAATATTTATAAGTAAATACACTAAAATTTACACAAAGGAGGAACTTAAGTTTTGGTTACCGAAGATGAAGAAGTGAAAAATGAAATATCATTCTATAATATGCTCAAGGAAGAAATATTTAATTTTTTACCTTTAGAGCTAAAGAATATTTTATTGAAAATTGATCCTAAAGAATTGGAAACAATAGAAGAGATAAGGCTGAGGGCAGGTAAACCATTAATGCTGGAAAGCTGTAGCGGTAGTTGGTTTGTAAATCAAAGGGGTAGACTTGAAAAAAATTGTACAAACGAAAAAGTGGTTTTCCAGCATGAAATTATAAAAGCATTTGAACTGATGAGTCAAAATTCCATTTATGCGTTTTTGGAAGATATTAGGAATGGATTTATTACATTAAAAGGAGGGCATAGGGTTGGCATAGCCGGCAGAGTGGTTGTTGAAGGCGGAATAGTAAAGAATATCAAGGATATGTCTGCACTTAACATCAGGGTGTCCAAGGAGGTTAGGGGATGCTCAAAAAAGATTATGAAATATATAGTAAAAAATAAAAATGATATTTACAGCACTCTCATTGTATCTCCTCCTCAGTGCGGAAAAACTACAATGCTCCGTGATATAGCAAGAAACATTAGCAATGGTATAAAAAGCATGAGCTTTAACGGCATTAAGGTTGGTATTGTGGATGAACGGTCTGAAATTGCTTCCTGCCATAAAGGTATAGCACAAAATGATGTCGGTATTAGGACCGATGTGCTTGATGGATGTCCTAAGGCTATTGGTATGACTATGATGCTAAGATCAATGTCTCCAAAGGTCATTATAACCGATGAGATCGGAAATAGTGGGGACATGGAGGCTGTAATGCAGGTTATTAATGCGGGAACAAGGATAATTGCATCTGCCCATGGGTATAACATATCCGAACTAAAGACCAGGAAAGAGGTTTTGGGGTTAATAGAGCAAAAAGCCTTCGAAAGATATATAGTGCTTGATAACTCTCAGGGACCCGGTACCCTAAAGGAGGTAATAGACGGCATTACAATGAAAGGAGTGCAGCAGGATGCTTCTTAAATTGATTGGAAGTTTGTTGATAATGGCTGCATCCAGCTTTTTAGGTGTATACTTTTCAAAAGAATGCGCAAGAAGGCCGAGGGAACTGCGAGAGCTTCAGAGACTGCTTCAAATGTTCGAGAACGAAATAAGCTTTTTATCCAGCACAGTGACAGAGGCATTTATAAAACTGTCAGGCTATTATGAAAGCAATATCAGGCTTTTCTTTAGTCAAGCAGCAGAAATATTGATGCACAAAAACGGTATCAATGCATCTGAGGCTTGGGAAATGGCAGTAAAAGAAAATATTAAGAAAACGGCTTTGAAAAAAGAAGATGAGGCTATTGTGCTATCTTTCGGCAAAATGCTGGGTGCATCGGATCTAGAAGGACAAATAAGCAATATAAGACTTACACTCACACAGCTTAAAATGCAGGAAGAAAAAGCAGAAGAGGAAAAAGAGAAAAACAAGACCATGTATATGAATTTGGGGGTTCTTGGTGGTCTTGCGATAGTCATTATTCTTATTTAGTAATATAAAAGGTAGTCCTCAGGGAAGGAGTTTGTATGGGAATTGATTTGATTTTCAGAATTGCTGCAATTGGTATTCTAGTGTCGGTATTGAATGCGGTATTGAATAAATCGGGAAGAGAAGAGCAGGCAATGATGACAACGCTAGCAGGACTTATTGTGGTATTGCTCATGATTGTTAAAGAAATAGCAGGACTATTTGATACAGTCAAGACGATCTTTAACTTTTAGGACTCAAAGATATCCATAAATACATATGTTAAAAGGTTGATGATACTGATGGAAATAATTCAGATTGTAGGGTTGGGGATAATCGCCACAGTGTTTATTGTATTACTGAAGTCCTTAAGGCCTGAGATTGCAATGCTTATAAGTATAATAACAGGAGTTGTCATATTTATTGTTGTTGCAGGAAAGCTTTCAAATATAGTTGAAATTTTAAATAACATTGCCGATAAAGCAGGAGTTGATACAGCTTATTTATCGACACTGCTCAAAATTATCGGTATAGCTTATATTGTTGAGTTTGGTGCTGAAATTTGCAAGGATGCGGGTGAAAGTGCCATAGCCTCTAAAATAGAGCTGGCAGGCAAGGTGGCCATAATATTCTTAGCTCTGCCAATAATCACAGCATTACTGGATCTTATAATAAAAGTAATGCCTTGAAAATGGATACCAATACTGCTATAATTACCTAACGGATTATTTTTAGAGGTATTGGTATGAAGACTTTAATTATAGCGGTTAATTCAAAATTTATCCATTCTTCCCTTGCCGTACACTACCTAAAATCGGTATGTGGTGATGATGCAGGTGAAATAAAGGTGCTTGAGTATACAATAAACGACCAGAAAGATAATGTTTTATCATCTATTTATAGTGAAAATGCCGATATTGTGGCATTTTCGTGTTATATCTGGAACTATGAATATATAAAAGATATTATTGCCGATTTAAAGTCACTTAAGCCTCAAATTAAAATAATTCTTGGGGGGCCCGAAGTATCATATAATCCGGTGGAAATAATGGATGAAATTCATGATGTGGATTATATTATTGCCGGTGAAGGAGAAGAAGCATTTCCGCTTCTTCTAAAGCATATTTTTCTTGGAAAAAATGAAAATGGATTAGAGAATATCAAGGGATTAGCATTCCGAAAAGAAGGGGATGTATTTTATGATAATGCGTACAATTTGATACATGACCTGCAAAGCATACCGTCCCCGTACTCCGATGAAATGTTAAACAGTATAGGACCCAACAGGATTCTATATTATGAATCCTCAAGAGGATGCCCTTTTTCATGTTCATATTGCATTTCGTCAACATTTGATGGTGTCCGCTATTTTAATATTGACAGGGTCAAAAGTGATATACTTAAATTTATTGAAAGGAATGTCAAGCAGGTAAAATTTGTTGACAGGACTTTTAATTGCAATAAAAAAAGGGCCAATGAAATACTTGAATTTGTCATAGAAAATGCGGGTGATACCAACTTCCATTTTGAAGTTGCCGGTGATTTGTTTGATGAAAATACACTTAACATTTTAAAAAACGCACCAAAGGGATTAATTCAATTTGAAATTGGAATTCAAACGGTTAATCTTAAAGCTCTTGATGCTATTTCAAGAAAGACTGATTTGGAGAAGCTTTTTTATAATATTAAAAAGCTCATGGATTTTAAAAATATACATATACATGTGGATCTCATAGCAGGCCTTCCAATGGAAGGATATGATTCTTTCAAGAATTCTTTCAATAAAGTATTTGCTCTTAAGGCACATCAGTTGCAATTAGGCTTTCTTAAGCTATTAAAAGGCTCAAGGATAAGAAATGAAGCAGATATTTATCAATATGTCTATAAGAAGAAGGCTCCCTATGAGATTTTAAGCAACATGTTTTTAAAATATGATGAAATAATAAAATTAAAGGAAATTGAGGAGCTTGTAGAAAGGTATTATAACTCGGGGAAATTTCAGAGAACACTTGAGTATTTGATTAAATCTACCGGCAAAACTCCTTTTGAATTTTTTGACCATCTTTCTTTATATTGGAAGGAAAATGGCTTATATGAAAGGTCGATTTCCGGCAGGGAGCTTTATACAATACTTGTAAACTATTTATCATCAACAGAAAGCATTGATATGCTTCAGGTCAACGAGCTTTTAAGATTTGATTTTCTATCTACAGACAGCTCAAATAACTTGCCTAAAGAAATAAACCGCTTAAGATATATAAATAATGACCGTATATTTGCATTTTTAAAGAAGGATGAGAATATTAAGAATTACTTGTCTCATTTTGAAGGCATGCTGCCTAAAAACATATTTAAACATATACATATTGAGCATTTTTTGTTTGATATGACAGATAATGCATTGCCACCTGCCGAAATTGCAATTCTCTTTGATTACAGCAATCGGGACAAAGTAACAGGTGTTTTTTCATACCATAAAATTAGCATTTAGTCATTCCCAATTGATTTTACCTCAATTACTGGTATAATACTAAAGAACGAATTAAACTGAACTTGTTTTTTTTTGAGGTGAATAATGAGACTATACATTTCCGATTTGGATGGAACTCTTCTAAATAGCAATAAAGAAATAAGCAGCTATTCAAAGAATATTATTAACACCCTTATATCAAAGGGCGGGTATTTTTCCATTGCTTCTGCAAGGACAGAGGCTACTGCAATGAAAATTTTAGATGGAGTAAAGCTAAATGTTCCTATTGCTCTGATGAATGGAGTAGTTATATACAATACTCAAACATGTGAGTACGAAAATATAGAGGCACTAGATGATAACACTACCAAAAAAATAGTTTGTATTCTTAGAAGCTGCGGAATAGACGGATTAATGTATACAATATCGGAAAACAAGCTCAATACTTACTATGAAAGTTTAACATCAAAAGTTTTACAGGAGTTTGTTGATGAACGCATTAAGAAATACAACAAATCATTTGAAAGGGTGGGAAGTCTTACCGACAGAATAAATGGAAGGGACAAGATTATATATTTTACGCTTTTGGATAAATATGATAGGCTTCAAATTGTTCATGACCAGCTGAAAGATTTGTCTGGAATAGAATTATCCTTTTATAAGGATGTATACTCGAAAGATTTATATTTGCTGGAGATATACAGCAGTAACGCGTCAAAGCATAATGCAGTGGAGTATATCAGAAGAAAATATGATTTTGATGAAGTGATAGGCTTTGGTGACAACTATAATGACATTCCAATGATAAAAGCCTGTAACCAGTTTTATGCGGTGGACAATGCGGTAGAGGAACTTAAAAAACTGGCTACAGGGGTTATTGAGTGCAATAATTCCGATGGAGTTGCAAAGTTTGTTGCATTACGGGAAAGGATATATTAAATTATTAAATTGACATAATCACTCCAATTGTTGTGCCAAATTTGCCAAGTGTTTAAAGTTTGGCCTTTTTGCTGAACTCATTAAATATGCGGATTTTGTCGATCCTGGGATTCTGTTTTCATTAAGTGCTTGAATAAAATTATTTGCCCTTCCGATTCCGATGCCATGACCGTAATAAATTCCGTTACCGAGGTCGAAAACATTTTCACCTTGCCATTCCGGTGTTAATGGATTTACATCAGGATTTTTAAAGTATCTGCCGTCACCGGGCAAATAGTCATAAACATTTTGATAATCCATTATACCGATGTTCCTGTCAAGATGCTGCCAGTTCATAAGGTAGATTTGGGGAAACAGCTTATTGAATACTTTTTCGGGAAGAACATCCACTAAAGCCTTATAGTATACTATTACCATGGCTGTTGCACATTCTGTTCCATAGAGGGAGCTGTTTATATAAATATCATTTATAGCATCTGACGGTTTTACGCCGTTTTTTAATAAAAAACCGCCATCATTTGTCCTACGCCAAAAATCGGTATTACATACCGAGTGCCTAAACACTTTAAAGGAAAAATTGCTTTTATATAGTGCTATAGAAGCATTTACAATGCTGTTTCTAAGACGCAGCTCAAATAAAAGCTGATCTTCTGAAGCATATCTGTATGTATGATCGCTTTCTGATAATATATTAAGAATTTTTTGTTCTGTGGAGTTTAATGAGTACTTTTGAATTAATACATTCGGGGCAATAATCTGGGAATTTATACTAATCATTCAAATCACTTACCTTTATTATATTCTTAAATAGTACCGGATTTTGCAATTGAGAGTTGTTCCGATATGCTCTTTTCTATCCAGCTTTTCCACTTATTACTGTTATGTTTATGTAAATAATGAGAATAATCTGAAAGAAGCTTCTGACTATCGGAATCTAACTTTCTAAAATTGTCAATTGCAGCAACTTCCCAATCGGTGTACGATCTCTTATTATCATTAGACTTTAAATGTGTCGTGTTTTGTAAGTATTTGTTTTCCAATGACAAACGGAATGTGCATGGGCTTGGGGTCTGGTGAAAGTGCTCACCATGGTAGTATATAAAATTTAAATTATCTTTAATCCATTTGGTTGCGTTATGATATAGTTCAGTTTTACTACGAATGTTTTCCGAGTTGATACATGGTACGAAATCCAAAAGCTTTTTTGAAAGCTGTATATCTTTTTCGTTATTTGAAAGGAGCCGTTTGGCCAACATATCAATGCATTTGGGATTTTTCGATTCTAGAAATGCCCAAACAATGTCGTATATATACGCTCCTTTTCTGTGCCTTGAGAAAATTAAGTTTTCTAATGCATCTAGGCAATTGGTATCATTATGTACTTTGACTAAAAGTATAGCTGTTTTATCAAGCAGTTCATCATAGCGTTGGTTCAAACCATCCACTGTATAACCTGTATTTAGTATCCAGCTTAAAATATCACGGTTATTCTTTTCATATATAAGACTTATGTCGTTATTAAATATTTTATCTGTAATATCAAGTGCAGATTTGTTTCGTGTACTTAAATTATTATAAATACCTAAACGTTTAATCTCATCTTTTAAAACAAAAAGGCTTGGAAACTTTAAGGTTGATGAATTAAGCAGCATTAATGCATAATTCTTATTTTTTGAATACAAATTATTGAAATGGATTTTTAGCTTATCTGCTCCATTCTTTAATCTGTATCTATCAAGATAATTCATATATATTGAACCGGAATTGTATCTTCTCATTTATAAAATTCATCTCCCATATTTAATAAGCACTAATATCATAAATATGAAATTTGTAATAATGTGTTACAATATTTTAGGGTTAATTTTTTGTCATTTTTCTTGATTACTTGTAAGTTTTTATGTATAATCATTCTTATTAATTTAATAGAAGTTGGAGGGCTTATAATGGGAAAAGCATTAATTATCGGTGCTGGAGGAGTTTCCAACGTTGTAGTGCATAAATGTTGTCAGCATCCGGAGATTTTTGAAGAAATTTGCTTGGCAAGCAGAACGATTGAAAAATGTGACGCTATAAAAAATAAATTGGCAGGAAGCAAAACAAAAATTCATACTGCTAGAGTAAATGCAGATGATTCAAATCAGGTTATTGATCTTATCAATAGCTTTAAACCTGACATTGTTATAAATGTAGCTTTGCCTTATCAAGATTTGGCTATTATGGATGCGTGCCTTGCAACAGGTGTTCATTACCTTGACACTGCAAATTATGAGCCGCCCGATACACCAAAGTTTGAATACAAATGGCAGTGGGCATACAGGGAAAAGTTTAAGGAAGCAGGTATAATGGCTTTGCTAGGATGCGGTTTTGATCCCGGTGTAACTGGTGTGTTCTGTGCATATGCTCAGAAACATCATTTTGACCAGATCGACTATATTGATATAGTTGATGCTAATGCAGGAGACCATGGTTATCCTTTTGCAACCAACTTTAATCCCGAAATAAACATTCGTGAAATAACAGCAAAGGGCAGGTTCTATGAAAACGGTCAGTGGAAGGAAACAGAGCCGTTAGAGTACAAACGTGTTTACGATCTTCCTGAGATAGGTCCTAAGAATATATATCTTTTATATCATGAAGAACTTGAGTCATTGGCAGTTAATATAAAGGGAGTTAAAAGAATTAGATTTTGGATGACATTTTCCGACAACTATATAAATCATTTGACTGTACTTCAGAATGTGGGTATGACATCAATTGAGCCGATAAATTTCGAAGGCAAAGAGATTGTTCCTCTGCAGTTTTTAAAGGCTGTTCTTCCTGATCCGGGATCCCTTGGACCTAGGACTAAAGGAAAGACAAATATTGGATGTATCATTCAGGGAACAAAGGATGGTAAGCCCAAAACATACTATGTTTACAATGTTTGCGACCATCAAGAGTGCTATCGTGAGGTTGGTTCACAGGCAATATCATATACAACAGGTGTTCCGGCAATGATTGGTGCCAAATTGATGCTGCAGGGCATATGGAAAAAGCCTGGTGTTTTCAATGTTGAAGAATTTGATCCTGATCCTTTTATGGACGAGCTTAACAAATGCGGACTTCCATGGAAGGAAGATTTTTCACCTACACTACTGGATTGAGGTTAAGATATGAGTATTGATATAGATATTAAGGCACTTCCAACGCCTTGTTATATTGTGGATGAAAGGCTTTTAATAAAAAACCTTGAAATTTTGAACAAAGTGCAGGAACGCACAGGTTGCAGTATTTTGCTTGCATTAAAAGGCTTTTCCATGTTTTCGGTATTCCCTACCATAGGAAAATATCTTAAGGGAGTTACATCAAGCTCTCTCTTTGAAGCGAGACTTGGCTATGAAAGGATGGGAAAAGAAGTCCATATCTATGCTCCGGCTTATATTGACGAGGAGTTTGACGAGATAATCAGGTATTGCGACCATATTGTTTTTAATTCATTCGATCAATGGAAAAGGTATAAAGCCAAAGTTAAAGGTGCTGACAAGAAAATAGAGTGCGGTATTCGTGTAAACCCTGAGTATTCGGAGATTGAGGTGCCTATTTATAACCCATGCTATAAATATTCACGGCTTGGAGTGACCTTGTCGAATTTTAAGCCTGAAGAGCTTGACGGTATTGACGGGCTGCACTTTCATACAATGTGCGAGCAGAATTCAGATACACTGGAGCGTACCATAAAAGTAGTTGACGAGAAGTTCGGTGAGTATATCAAAAAGATGAAATGGATCAACTTAGGCGGAGGACATCATATTACGAGGCCGGATTATGATATTGAAACCCTTGTAAAATGTATTATGTTTTTTAAGGACAAGTACGGTGTCGATGTATACCTTGAGCCTGGAGAAGCCATTGCATTAAACACGGGTTATCTTGTAGCAAAGGTTTTAGATATAGTCAACAATGGAATGGATATAGCTATTTTGGATACTTCAGCAGCTTGCCATATGCCTGATGTTATAGAGATGCCTTACAGGCCGAATATCATAGGTGCAGGTAAACCGGATGAATATCCCCATGTTTATAGACTAGGAGGTCTAACATGCCTTGCAGGAGACATTATCGGGGACTATTCGTTTAAAGAGCCGTTAAAGCAGGGTGACAGATTGGTCTTCTGCGATATGGCCCACTACACTATGGTGAAAAACAACACATTTAATGGCGTAGGTCTGCCTTCCATAGCACTGTATACTGAAAAAGAGGGTATTAAGATAATAAAAAAATTCGGCTACGAAGATTTTGAAAGCCGCTTATCATAAAAGATGCATGAGATATTACTTACGATATTGCGAACCTCATTACTTTGAGAAAAAGGTAATGGGGTTTTTGCATTAGAACCAAGTATGGGAATTATTGAAATAATATAGTATTATTGAAATGAGAAAAATGAAGGAGAATTATTAATGATTCATTTCATGAAATGTAAAACTAAAATTATTATTTTATCATTTTTATTTATTTTCATATGCAGTGGCTGTATATCGGATAAAGAAGAGAAAATTTATGAGAGAACCGATTATGCATTAGGTACCATAAATAAAATCAAAATTTTTGACCACGATTCGAAAGAGCTTTTGGATATTTTGTTTGAGAGGCTTAATGACATTGAAAATAAAATGTCTGTAAATATTGAAAATAGTGAGATCTCCAATATAAATAACAATGCAGGAGATACACCCATAAAAGTATCGGAGGAGACATTTAAGCTCGTAAAAAAGGCTGTAAATTTTTGTGAATTATCGGGGGGAGCATTCGACATAAGTCTTGGACCTGTAATTAAACTCTGGGGTATTGGAACAGAAAATCAAAGGGTACCCGACAAATCTGAGATAACAAAGGCCCTTCAATTGACAGGTTATAAAAAAATTATAATAGATAGTGAAAATCAGAGCATATTTCTTAAAGATAAAGGCATGGCACTGGATTTAGGTGGAATTGCAAAAGGTCATGCTGCGGACGAAATAAAACGCATATTGGAGGAGAATAATGTGAGAAGTGCCATTATTGATTTGGGAGGCAATATCATTGCCCATGGCAAAAAGACAGATGGCACAGAGTGGAAAGTAGGAATTCAAGACCCATACAGTGAAAGAAACGATTATTTGGGAGTATTGAGTGTATCAGACAGTACCATAGTTACATCAGGTGCATATGAGAGATTTTTCATAGAAAATAATGTAAGGTATCATCATATTTTTGACGGCAAGACAGGTTATCCCTGTGACAATGAAGTGATGTCGGTAACAATTGTATCCGATATATCTGAAGATGCAGATGCATTATCTACTGCATGTTTTGTTTTGGGGGTTGAAGAAGGCATGAAGCTCATTGATTCCTTACCGGGAACAGGGTGCATCTTTGTTACAAAGGATAATAAAATATACATCTCAAATGAATTGAAAGATAAATTTCAATTGACATCGGATTTATATACTGTCATTGGATAGTTAATGTTAAAAGTTGATTGATAAAGAGGGAAGCATTATGAGAAAGAAAGAATTAATACTGATAGGCATTATTCTTATAATTGCATGTGGGGTATATGGTCTGAACATATATTTAAACAGGCTTGATGAAGGCCATAAGAAAACAGTCAACATATTTATTGAGGGAAAGCTTTTTAAAAGTGTTGATATCGATACGTATGAAGAAGTAAAGATAGACACTGAATACGGTAAGAACATTGTATTAATTGACAGGGGCAAGGTAAGAATGAAAGAGGCCAGCTGCCCTGACAATGTTTGTGTCCATATGGGATGGATTAGTAAAACAATACAGAATATAGTTTGTCTTCCTGCAAAAGTTCATGTGGAAATAGCGGGAAAAGAAGAGATAGGTGAAATAGATGCAGTTTCAAAATAACGGCAATAGAAAAATTAAAAAAACGGTATTTATGGCTATTTTGCTGTCTTTAGCATTGGTAATCGGTTACGTGGAACAATTTATACCTGTTCCTGTAGTGGTGCCTGGAGTTAAATTGGGATTGGCAAATATAATAACATTGACAGCATTATATTTTCTCAACTTCAAAGAATGCCTCATGTTGGTTATTTTAAGGGTAGTTCTTACTGGATTCTTTGCAGGGAATATTATTAGTATGTGGTATAGCCTGTCGGGAGGGATATTGAGCTTTCTGGTTATGTTCTTGCTTATAAGACTTTTTAAAGATAAATTAAGCACTGTTTTTATAAGCATAACAGGAGCGTTTTTCCATAATATAGGACAACTTGTAGTAGTAGGGATAATAACTAAAAGTTTCTTGGTTTCGTTGGGGTATTTTCCCATACTGGCAGTTTCTGCTGTTGTCGGAGGTTTATTAACAGGATTGTGTGCAGGGAAAATTATAAATGTACTAAATCACAATGCGTTTTTATTGGATATATAGAAAGTGTTGATATTTAACGTCAATAACGTGTAAAAATTTTACTTAAGTAAAAAATTTAATGTGAAATGTATTTAAAACCAATAATAATACTGTATAATTATAATATTAAATATTGTTGGTTTGCATTTAACAGTACATAATCGCAAGTGATTTTGTACTGTTAAAGTTGTTACAGGAAATTATGTTGCAATATGTGCCGTAATATTCCAGTTGCATACAAATGCAGGCCGATTTAGAATGTGCTTACATATTAGATAATATAATTTAGAAAGGAGTTTATTTAGAAAGGGTTGTATCTATGGACAAGCACGATATACGAATATTATAAAGGATGGTGATTTAAGGGATATTGAAATGGTGCATATTAAGTAAAATTTCTAGGGGGTGAACAATGTAAATGTTTGAATCCATATTCAATTCGCCGGAACACGCGAATCTTACATTTTGGAGTGCAATATTTACTTTGATTATAGCTTTTATACTAGGAATGATAATCAGTATAACTTATATAAAAACAAATTCAAGAAAGACTCATAATCAGAACTTTATATTGACACTTATAATGATATCACCCATTATAGCCATAATAATACTTTTAATCGGTAATAATGTAGCACGTGCATTCGGCCTTGCAGGAGCGTTTTCCATTATTCGTTTCAGAAGTCAGGCAGGAGACCCAAAGGACATAGCCTATGTATTCTTCACAATGGCAGCAGGTTTGGCTTGTGGAGTAGGTTTGTATGGCTACGCTACCTTGTTTACTGTGATTTTATGTTTACTTATGGCGATTTTGTCGCTTTCCAACTTCGGTTCAAACAAGAGCCATGAAAAAACTCTTAAGATAGTAATACCGGAAGACCTTGATTATCATGGAGTTTTTGATGAAGTTTTAGAAAAATATACAATAACTCATGAATTAAGAAGGGTAAAGACTACTGAGTTAGGTTCGCTTTTTGAGCTTGTTTATATGGTTAATTTAAGATTTGAAGCCAATGAAAAGGATTTTATAGATGAAATAAGATGCAGGAATGGAAATCTCAGTGTAGTTCTTATTATGAAAGCAGAACAATCTGAATATTAAAATATTAATATAAAAGCTAGCTGATTTTTATATAGGAACCATCTTTCAAATAACTTAAGTTTGGTTATTGGAAAGATGGTTTCTATTCATGTAAAGCAATGTTATGTTTGTATGGGTATATTTGAAATGAGCTGCAAAACATTGAAATTCAAGGTTTTCAATTGACTTTGATATTTTTATATGTTAACTTAGTAATGGTCGATATGCATAAGTGGGTTTGGGGAGGTAGTTTTTGGAATGGAATATAAAATAAATAAAAGAAAATTTTATTTATTTAAAGCATTGCTTATTACATACATTTTTTTTATGTTCTTTATAATAAATGGTCAGTGTTATGCAGATTCATCATTTGTAGATCTGCTTTTTAAAATAGGATCTACAAAATATACATCTCAAGATGAAACTAAAACCGTTGATTTGGCTCCCTTTATCCAAAATAATACGACCCTGATTCCGTTTAGAACTATCCTTGAGGAATTAGGATATAGCGTTCAATGGGATAGTAAGACTAAAACAATTACATCTTCAAATCAATCTACAACAATAATATTAAAAATAAATAGTATCTATGCTGAAGTAAATGGTGAGACTAAGATACTGTCAGTTACACCAAAGATTGTGTCAGGGAGGACCGTGGTACCTCTAAGGTTTGTTTCCGAGTGCTCCGGAGCATTGGTTTCTTGGGATCAAAAGGAAAAAACAATTCATATAACACAATTTGGAAAATTTGATACGGGAAAAGTATTATATTTTGATAAAAACAACGGTCAAAATACTTTATATACATATGACGGAGAACAGATTACGAATATTTCGATGGGAAATAAAGACATACAAAACTGGTATACATATAAGGGACAAGTGTTTTTAACAGTGGACGATCAAAGCAAAAGCAATAAAGGACTTTATATTTTGAGAGAGAATGGGCTGCAGTCATTGATGGAAAATTTTGAAATAAAGGAATGCTTTGAATATAATGATAATCTTGTTATACTTGGATATGACAGGGTTAAGCAATATGATATGCTATGCAGATTTGACGGCAAATCATTATATATTGTAAGGGATAATTTCTTTGTTGGAAAGTACTTTATATTTAAAAATAAGCTTGTTATAAGCAAGTATGATAATAACAGGAGATATTCTGTTGTTGTTATAGACGAGAACTCATGGGAGCCCACTATATTAAAGGATGGCTTTATTATTGCCGATTATGCAATGGACGACAACTATGTTTACATTACCTGCAACGAGCAGGAGGGAAGTAAAAAGCCTCTTGTGGTTTATGACGGATACGGGGTTTCCCCGTCTGCTTTTAATGTGTTTTTGGATGATGCTGATGTGGATATTCGCAAGGTATTTATGTTTAAAGGCAGATTGCTTGCCGTAATTAAAAACAATTTATGCATTGTGGATGACAACAAACCCATACGGGTGGTTTTTCAGGACATAGGTGCAAAAGTTCAGTATATCGTAAATTATATTCGAGTATTCAATAATAGGTTATATTTGGGAACTGCATCTAATGCATACTATTATAATGAGGATTATTCTTCAATCAGCAAACCTGCAAACTTTATTGCACAGCAAGGAGGAATTATAGAAGTTTCCAATATTGTAACTTCGGATTTGGCTGAAGTTAAAAATGTTTCATATATTACTATGAATCTGGGTACATATAGAAAGCTGATACAAAAATTTGTACCAATGGATATAAGGCTTGAAAACAATCTTTTATTGGCATTGGGAAAGGATGCCGAAACATCAGATAATATATTATATACCTATGATGGGTTGAACATTAATAAGCTTGTAGACATAGTTAAAATTAATAATACTGTTTCTTCAGGAGACAAAACTTTTATAGATGTGAAGGATAAAAACAGGTTGGACGGTACAGAAAGGAATACTATTATCATGCAGAACGGATTGGAAATATCCAATCTTGTTGTGGGATTTGAAACAAAAAGATGGTCTGACCTCAATAGTAGTTTAATATTCACAGGCTATGAAAGTTCAGGTAAAAGAAACAAGGTATATTCGCTAAAATCTCAGCTTTTAGAGCAGTTAGGCAATTTTGATGCCGAGTATTGGAATGAGTTTAACGGCAATTTGTTTATAAGCGGCTTGAATAAGGAAAGTAAATCGTATCAGCTTTATAAGTTCAAAGACGAAAATATTTTGTTTTTAAAAGATAATATAAAAATTGTAAATATACTAAAAGCAAAGGGACCATATTATTTCATTGATGCCATTGATAAAGATCCTAATTCTAATAAGTTTGACAGTAGAATTCTCTTTATTTATGATGATGTATCAAATGATTTTTACAGCGTGAAAGCAGGACTACAGATATGGGACATGCTATATGTGTATTAGGAGATATTTGGGCTATCAAATTAAGAGTAATATCACAGCTAATATAGTTTAAATAATATGCGACAAAGAACGGTATATACCATTCTTTATCACACATTTTAAAAATATAATATTTCAGAGGGGATTATACATTTTTAAAGAATACTCTTTTGGAATGCCTTGCCTATAAGCTTCTTGAATATTCCTGATTGATTTTTCTTTCTCCATTTAGACAAACAATCGTCCACATCTTGAAAATGCTTATCCATCTTTGTCTCAAGCTTACGCATATTATTTTCTATACATGCACCAAGTTCCAATTTGTTTTTTGTAAGCTCCTTCGATATATGTTCCTTAGTCAAAGAAAATTCGTTGCTGACTGTGCATGAAATTTCATCCTTCAATGCCATAAAAATACTTTTAAACTCAGCAAGTGCGGCTTCATTGATTTTATTAGGAACTGTTAATGACACTTCAGAATTAATAACTTCCGGTGTCTCGATAACATTTTCTCTTTGTAAAATTTTACGGATAGCTTTGATCTCAAGGCCTTCGTCCCGCATTGTTTTTATTTGATACATAATATTTGCAAGTTCGGTAGTATAATATCTTCTTCCACGCTCATCCTTTGGAACTTTTATCTGAAATTCCTTTTCATAAAATCTTAGAGTATGGTCTGTAACGTTTAGATATTGGCTTAATTCTGTTATTGTGTATCTTTCCTTTAGTACATCCATTTTATGCCTCCAACCAATTCTTTTTCAAGCTTCAATTAGTATCTGATTCAGAGTGTATATATATAATAACATTAATGTTAAAATATGTAAACATTCGATTATTCATTTCCCAAACCAATTATATTAAAAGTGTTTTTGCATCAATTAGATTTTTAATATCTTGGGGAATACTTGCGGTTAAACGGATTTGACTATTAAAAACCGGATGGGTAAAAACAGTCTCAATTGAATGAAGTGCTTGCCTTCCTATTAATAGGTTGTCAGCATTTGAATCAGAGTATAATGTATCACCTATCAACGGATGACCGATTGCCTGGCAGTGAACTCTTATCTGGTGTGTACGTCCTGTTTCGAGACGAAATCTAAGTAATGTTGCATCTTTAAGGTGCTTTAGTACGGTATAATGGGTGACGGCTCTATCTCCATCCTCCGAAATATGCCTTAACATTATGCTGCCGGGTTTTCTTGCAATGGGAAGGTCGATTGTTCCGGAAGTGTTTGCTACAATTCCCGATACAACCCCTATATATTCTTTAATATAGCAGTTTTCATGCATTTGTTTTATAAGTGATTGCTGGATGAATTCATTTTTTGCAAATACTATTACCCCTGATGTATCCCTGTCAAGTCTGCTCACCGGGCGAATTTTTTTATGCTCATTGTTGTTTAAATAATGAAGCATCACTCCATTGGCAATAGTCCTTGAAGGATGACTGCAAGTCGGATGAACCACAATGCCCGGTTGCTTGTTTAATGCAATGAGGTATTCGTCTTCATATATTATGTCAATAGGTACATCTTCGGGAACAATTTCATCGGCAGTTTCCACAAAATCTATATGTACTTCAACTGTTTCGCCTGAAGAAACATCGTGATTTACATAGGTTAAGCATGAATTTACCAATATTTTTCGGTTGTTTTTAAGTCTTTTTATCAACCTTTCCGAAAGTCCCATTTTGTTTTTCAATATTGACTTAAGCTTTTTGCCGTTATCCTCAGGAAGCACTGTATATTTTAGAATCAATCCAAATCACCTTTTCAATTAATTACAATCCATAATTTCTTTTCAGATAATTATAAAGTAATTATAAAGACAATGACATGTAAAATCAATCAATTAATTTTTGAGGTTGAAATTGTTCTTGCTGTTGTATAAAATGAATAGGTATTTTGAAGAAGATTGAATATTATTGAAGCAAAAATTGAAAGTGAGTGGAAAATATGAGTTTTAAGTCTGAGGCATTTTTAAAAAGTGAATTTGGTATTGATGAGAGTGTTTTAAGAATATCAAATATGGCAGAAAAGGAAATTGAGAATCTGTTTAAATCTATAGAATCGGTAAGAGAATACAACCAGCTTAAGGTTATTAAAGCTATGCAGTCCAACAAAGTTAGTGATTCTCATTTTGGAGGAACCACCGGCTACGGTTATGATGATAGAGGAAGGGAAGTTTTAGATTCGGTATATGCTCATGTTTTTAGAGCTGAGGACGCACTTGTTAGGCATAATATTGTTTCGGGAACACAGGCACTTGCCGTATGTTTGTTCGGTAATTTAAGGCCCGGTGATGAACTTTTATGTATAACAGGAAAACCTTACGATACATTGGAAGAGGTTATAGGAATAAGAGGAGAAGGCGGTGGCTCTCTAAAGGAGTTTGGAATAACGTATAATCAGGTTGATTTGCTGCCTGATGGGGATATCGATATGGAGGGTATAAAGGCGGCGATTTCCAATAAGACAAGGATGGTTCTGATTCAACGCTCAAGAGGATATAGCTGGAGAAGTTCAATTAAACTTGATAATATGGAAAAGGTAATCAGCTTTATTAAGGCATTGAAGAGTGATATAATAGTTATGGTTGACAACTGTTATGGCGAGTTTGTAGAGGAGAAGGAACCAACCGAGGTAGGGGCCGATATAGTTGCCGGTTCTCTTATAAAAAATCCCGGAGGGGGATTGGCACCTACGGGCGGATATATTGTCGGTAAAAAGGAATATGTTGAAAAAGCGGCTTATAGGCTTACATGTCCGGGACTTGGAAAGCATGTGGGATCAACATTGGGACATAACAGGATTTTATTCCAGGGTCTTTTTATGGCACCCCATGTAGTTGCAGAAAGCTTAAAAGGAGCCGTATATTGTGCTGAAATGATGAGAAGGATTGGAATGGTATCATCACCTGGTCCTGAGGAAAAAAGGGGAGATATAATCCAAGCAATCAGGTTTAATGATGCAGAAAGCCTTATAGCTTTTTGTCAAGGCATTCAAAAAGGCTCTCCTGTTGATGCTTTTGTTACACCTCAGCCATGGGACATGCCGGGATATGATTCTCCTGTTATTATGGCGGCCGGCACTTTTATACAGGGAGCATCAATTGAATTGAGTGCCGATGCACCCATAAAGGAACCTTACATAGCATATATGCAGGGCGGGCTTGTATATGAGCATGTTAAGCTTGGAGTAATTATGGCAGTGCAGAAGCTTCTTGAACTTGGCATTGTTAAAATATAGATTATGCTGAAAATAATAGATTTTACATTAGCGGTTTAAGAATGATATTTGTCAAAATGGAGGTGGATTATGCAGGAAGGAGATAAAAAAAAGGGTATTAAGCTTGGTGCCCTGATGATTTTTTTGTTTTTACTCATGTATATTCCATCACTGTTTCACTGGATTTACGGTAAGGATATTCCTACGGATATTATAAGGTCAGGTATTGTTGAGGATTCATTTAATGTTGATGGTTTTATAATAAGGGATGAGGAGCTTATAGAGTCGCCTTTTGAGGGTAAATATATACCTGAAGTTGGTGAGGGAGAGAAAGTACCTGCTAAATGTAAGGTTGCAACTATTTTAAAGGGTACATCTGCAAAAGATCTGGAGAAACTTTCCGAGCTTGACTCAAAAATTCTCCAACTGCAGAAAGACAAGAGCGAAAAGGAAGGGTTGTTCTCTCAGGATCTAATAAAACTTGAAAATAACATCTCCGAGAAGGTTGTTTCTATAGCTGTAGCCTGCAATGAAAACAATTATGATAAGTTGGAAGATGTAAGACATGAAATTGATGATATTATCCATAAAAGGGCCGAAATTTTAGGCAGCATGGGTACTTCCGACAGCGAAATAGATGCATTGAAGCTTCAAAGGAATAATTTACAGGCACAGATTAATAGCGGTACCAAACAAATATACGGTAACTCGCCGGGTATAATTTCATACAATATCGATGGATTTGAGCAATTGTTTAACCCAAAGGATATTGGCAGTATAAAAGCCGATGATATTATTGAGCTTTCCAAAAAAGAAATAAAACCATTGGTGAATGTGGGGAATGTAGAGATAAATAAGCCCTTTGCAAAGATTATAAAGGGCATTTACATGTATATAGTCGTTGCTATGGACAAGAAAAAAGCGGATATGCTATACTTAGGTAATAATGTTAATATAAGGATAAATGATATCAATAAGGTGGTAAATGCTGTTCCTACAAGTATTTCAGATCCTGTTGGAGACTACTGTACTGTTGTATTTAAGACGGACAAAGCACTTAGCGATACCACGTTTTTAAGAAAAATCAATATTGATGTTATCAAAAATTCATATGAAGGCCTTGAGGTATCTAATAAAAGTCTTTTTGATATAAGTCCTGACGGCAAAAAAGCTAAAATTGTACTTGTAAAGGTTAATGAGGCAAGCATTAGAAATGTCAGGATTGTTGGAAGGAATGGGGAGTTTGCCATTATAACCAGTGATGATAAGGATAAACAAGTCAGCCTTTATGATATTTATGTTATAAATCCGACAAACATTAAAGAAGGGCAGCTGATAATAAAATGACAGGGGAATTTGATTATATAAAAAGAAATATTGAAGAGGTCAGAAGAAGGGTAGCTTTAGCAGCACAAAGAGCAGGAAGGAATCCTCAAGATATTAAAATAATTGCAGTGACAAAAACAGTTCCTGTAGAAAAAATAAATTGTGCAATTGATGAGGGACTTAATATTTTAGGTGAAAATAGGGTTCAGGAATTGTGTGAAAAGTACGATAATGTTAATAGGGATTGTAAATGGGATCTTATTGGACATTTACAAACTAATAAAGTTAAATATATAGTTGATAAGGTAAACCTTATTCACTCTGTGGACAGGTTGGAACTGGTGCAGGAGATACAAAAGAGAGCCGAAAAGGCAGGAAGGATTTTAGATATTCTTGTCCAGGTCAACGTTGCAGAGGAAGAAAGCAAATTCGGTTTATCCATAAATGAGGTGAAAAGTTTCCTGAAAGAGATCAATAAATTTGATGCAGTTAAGGTAAAAGGGCTCATGACAATAGCACCGTTTTTACAAAATATTGAAGAAGTAAGACCTGTTTTCAGGGAATTATATAAAATATTTGTTGACATACGTGAAGAAAATATTGATAATATAGATATGGAGCTTTTATCTATGGGCATGAGTAACGATTTTGAAGCAGCTATTGAGGAGGGAGCCAATATAGTTAGAATCGGTACGGCCATATTTGGTAAAAGATAATTCTATGTTGAGCGACGATTAAATAATTAAATATAATTTAACATAATGAAAATATAAATCAATGTATTTTAGCATTTGGCAGAGCATATATTGATTGTGTTTTAATGTCAAAGGTTAAAAATAAGTTGATTTTATATAAATTACAAATGATTTTTTACATAATTACAAATGATAAAACAGGAGGAAAAAACCATGGCTAAATTGTTAAACAAAGTTCTTAATTTTGTTGGATGGGAAGCCGAAGAGGAAGATGAACTGCTTGATGAAAAGGAATACGAAAAGGAAGAAATTGAGCAGCCTCAGTTTTTTAATTCCGGCAGGAAAGCCCAGCAAAACAAAGTCGTAAACATCCATTCTACATCACAGTACAAGCTTGTTGTTATGCAGCCTGAAAATTTTGAAGATGCACAAAATATTGGAGACCATCTTAAAAACAAAAAGCCTATAGTTGTTAATTTGGAAGGTCTTGAAAAGGAAAGTGCACGCAGGGTTGTGGACTTCTTAAGCGGTGCTGTATATGCTTTAGACGGCAGCATACAAAGGGTATCTTCAAATATCTTTATAATAGCACCTAACAATGTTGATATAATGGCCGATTTTAAAGAAGAACTTAGAAATAAGGGCGTATTTTCCTGGGCAAAATAATGGAGGCTTCTGATGCAGCTTTTTAATGTAATAGGTATGGCAATAATAATAGTACTGCAAATTTTGAAGTATGCTGTTATCTTAAGAGCTTTGCTTTCATTTTTGCCAATTAGTCAGGATAATAAGTTTGTTGATATATTGTATCAGATAACAGAGCCGGTTCTGGCTCCAATAAAGGCATTTTTAGGAAGGACTGAATGGGGGAGAAATTCAATGATTGATATATCCCCTATTATTGCCATTGTATTGATATGGATATTAGCTTCATTTGTGTCTTCCATATTTGGGGTACAGGCAATTTCGTCGATAATATAGTTTATGATTAACAGAGAAGCAATATTAAAAAAAATTACTGGAATAGATGACAAAATATTTGTATCTAAAATAATAGATAAAGCCGTAAAGGCTCAAAATTCACATTGTATAACAAGTACGGATTTTTTAGATCCATACCAGTCTAATATTATCAAAAAGTCAATTGCAGCCGGTTCACAGGTCAATTGCGTCTTTTATGGCGGATACTCTGGGGCAGAACGGGAGATTGTCATTTTCTGCCCGCAAGGCATGTCACTGTCAGATTTTCAAAGCTTCGAATACCCACTGAAAATTATTGAGGTTAAAACTAAGAGCCGCGTAACTCTCACTCATCGTGATTTTTTAGGTTCATTGATGGGATTAGGTATTAAAAGAGAAAAAATTGGAGATATTTTATTGGAAGATGATATTTGCAGGATAATAGTTATCGATGAAATAGCAGAGTACTTGGAATACAATCTTTTAAAAGTCGGTAATGCAAATGTGGAAGTGACTTTGAGAGATGTTGGTGATATCCAGTTCAAGGGCCCAAGCTTTCGTGAGATCAAAGCAACAGTAGCCTCATTAAGGCTTGACTGTGTAGCTAGTTCGGGCTTTGGAATTTCCAGAAGCAAGATCGGGGAATTCATAAAAGCCGAAAAGGTTTCTTTGAATTGGGAAAAGACCACCAGCCTTACAAAACAGGTAAGTGAAGGCGATACTATATCAATAAGAGGAAAGGGAAGACTGATTGTTGACAAGATAGGTGCTATGACAAAAAAAGGAAGGATAAGCATTACCCTGCTAAAGTATTTGTAAGGAGGTTATTGCGGATGAATTATACTCCAAATGAACTAAAGAACATTACCTTTGGCAAAAGCTTGGTGAGGGGTTATAACGAACTTGAGGTCGATGAAACCTTTGATAAAATTATCGAGGATTATAGTGGTCTTATACATGAAAATATGGAGCTTAAAGATAAGCTCAATGTTTTGAATGAAAATGTGATGCACTATAAAAAGATAGAAGAGTCATTGCAAAGCACACTTCTTATAGCACAGCAGACTGCGGAGGAAATAAAGAGAAATGCATATGAAAAGGCTGAAAATATATGCAAGGAAGCTGAGCTGAAAGCGCAAAAGCTTATAGAAAGTGCCAATGAACAGGTTATTCGCATAAAATACGAATATGAGGAAACAAGAAAAAAGCTTCAGATTTATAAAAGCAGGGCTGAGGCTATGCTTCAATCACAGATGGAAATGCTGAAACAGACTGCTGAGATTGAAGATGAAATTTCTTGACATCTGGTGATGATAGGATGTATAATACAAAAAAATACTTTTTAAAGACTATGACTGGAAAGAGTAAAAAGCTATACCCTCAAAGAGAGCAGAGTTTGGTGGGAGTCTGCAGGGTTAACTTTTGAAAATCATCCATGAGTTGCATCCTGAAACATCAAATGTCATATATGAGTAAGGAGTGCCGGTAAAAGCCGTTATTTTAACAAGTGATTGCTATATTTATAAGTTTATAGCAATAATTTGGGTGGAACCGCGTGAGTAAATTACCCTCTCGTCCCTTATAAGGATTGAGAGGGTTTATTATTTGTATATAAAATTTATTGGAGGCGAGTTAGTATGTCAGTTGACTATGGAAAAACACTAAATCTACCACAAACCAATTTTTCTATGAGGGCAAATCTTCCCCAGAAGGAGCCTGATATATTGAAAAAGTGGGAAGAGATGGATATTTATCATAAGCAGTTGAAAAAGAATGCAGGAAAGCCTAAGTTTATTCTTCATGATGGACCTCCTTATGCAAATGGAGGAATACATTTAGGGACATCTCTGAATAAGATATTGAAGGACATAGTTGTAAAGTATTACAGCATGACAGGTTACGAGACGCCATATATTCCAGGTTGGGATACCCATGGCCTTCCCATTGAGCAAAGGGCTATTAAAGAATTAGGCTTAAAAAGGCATGAAGTTGGCCCTGTTAAGTTCAGACAGGCATGTAAGGGATTTGCATTAAAATATCTGGATTTGCAAAGGAATGCATTTAAGAGACTGGGTGTTAGAGGAGATTGGGAAAACCCATATATTACTTTAAAGCCTGAGTATGAAGCAAAGCAGATTGAGGTTTTTGGTGATATGGCAAAGAAGGGGTATATATATAAAGGATTAAGACCTGTTTATTGGTGCCCCGATTGTGAGACAGCATTGGCAGAAGCTGAAATTGAGTATGCTGAGGACACTACAGTTTCCATATATGTGAAGTTCCCTGTAAAGGATGATAAAGGTGTTATAAAAAATGCTATCGGTACTACAGACAATGTATACTTTGTTATATGGACAACTACAACATGGACTTTGCCGGGCAATTTGGCCATCTGTTTGAATGCTGATTTTGAGTATGGAATTGTAAAGGTTGGAAATGAATATTATGTAGTGGCAGTGGATCTTGTTGAAAATGTTATGAAAGCTGCTGGCATAGAAAATTATGAAATCGTTGCAAAGCTTATGGGAAGCGATGTTGAAGGAGTTTTGTGTTCACATCCTTTCCTTGATAGATACTCAATTGTCATATTAGGAGATCATGTAACTCTAGAAGCAGGTACAGGATGCGTTCATACTGCTCCTGGACATGGTGCCGAGGACTTCCAGGTATGTCAGAAATATAAGATCCCTGTTATAGTACCTGTTGATGATAAGGGCTATTTGACTTCAGAAGCAGGTAAATTTGCAGGCCTTTACTATGAAAAATCCAATGCTGCCATCATAGAAGAGCTTAAAGGCTTAAATCTTCTTCTTGCATCGGAAAAAATAGTTCACCAATATCCACATTGCTGGAGATGCAAGGATCCTATAATATTCAGGGCTACAGAGCAGTGGTTTGCTTCAGTTGAAGGATTTAGAAATGAAGCTTTGGAAAAAATAAAGGGTGTAAGATGGATACCTGAATGGGGCGAAGAGAGAATAACCAATATGGTTAGAGACAGAGGCGACTGGTGTATCTCAAGACAGAGAATCTGGGGTGTGCCTATTCCCATATTCTATTGTAAGGATTGCGGCCAGGAGCTTATAAATGATGAGTCAATTGCTGCAGTCGCAGCACTCTTTAAAGAAAAAGGCTCTGACTCATGGTATGAAGTTGATTCTAAAGACATATTACCAGCTGGGACAAAATGTAAATGCGGCTGTTCTGAATTTGAAAAGGAAAATGATATAATGGACGTATGGTTTGATTCCGGTTCAAGCCATGCAGCAGTTCTTGAAACAAGAGATGACTTAAGGTCTCCGGCAGATATGTATCTTGAAGGAAGTGACCAGCACAGAGGTTGGTTCCAATCATCCCTTCTGACTTCTGTTGCTACCAGAGGAGAAGCACCTTTTAAGACAGTTCTTACTCATGGTTATGTTGTTGACGGACAGGGAAGAAAGATGTCAAAGTCATTAGGAAACGGTATAGATCCCGAGGATGTAATAAAGGAATATGGCGCTGATATTCTAAGGCTTTGGGTGGCATCTTCTGATTATAAAACCGATATAAGAATTTCTAAAGAAATATTGAAGCAGCTTTCGGAAGTGTACAGGAAGATTAGAAATACCAGCAGATATATATTGGGTAACATATATGATTTTAATCCAGACACCGATATGGTAAAATATGAAGATTTAGAAGAGCTTGACAGGTGGGCGCTTATGAGACTTTCACAGCTTATCAGGAAGGTTGATGAAGCTTATGGCTCCTATGAATTCCATATGATGTTCCATGCAATTCATAACTTCTGTGTTGTGGATATGAGTAATTTCTATCTTGACGTTATAAAAGACAGACTTTACACATCTAAAGCAGACAGTAAAGAAAGAAGAGCGGCTCAGAGTGTAATGTATGAGGTACTTGATTCTCTTGTTAGAATGCTTGCTCCTGTATTGGCATTTACTTCAGAAGAAATATGGCAGCATATGCCTCATAAAAAAGACGATGATAAAGAGAGCATACAGCTTAACAACTGGCCTGAAATTAATGAAAAGTATCTTGACAGCAAACTTGAAGAGAAATGGGATAAAATATTAGACCTTAGATCCGATGTATCTAAAGCACTTGAGATAGCAAGAACTGACAAAATAATAGGGCTTTCTTTGAATGCTAAGGTTATAGTTTATGCAGATGAAAAGACATACGATTTTATAAAAAGCATTGAAGATAAACTGGCAACAATATTCATTACATCAGGCTTTGAGCTTAAGAAAGCCGATGAGGTACCATCTAATGCACAAAAAGGAGAATACATGGATGGAATATGGGTAGTGGTTGTTCCTGCTGATGGTGAAAAATGTGAAAGATGCTGGATGCAAAGTGAAAGTGTAGGTAAGAATGAAGAGCATCCCACACTTTGCGAAAGATGCTGCTCTGTCCTGTAAGGAATGATGGCCCCAAAGTCTGCTTAAAAGAAGGTGATTGGGTTGATTAAAGTTAATATAGATTTGGGAGATAGAAGTTATCCCATATACATTACAACTGATTACAGTAATTTGGCAAAAAGCATGTCCTTGGCCAAATTAAACGGCAAGATTGCTCTTATAACCGATAATAATGTGGATAAAGCCCAGGGCGAAGCCTGCATCAAGGCGTTGGAGTCAAATGGACTTAATGTATACAAATATGTCATTGAAGCCGGCGAGAAAAGTAAGAACCTGGATACTATTAAGGATATCTATAAGTTCCTGATAGATAACAAGTTTGAAAGAAATTCAGTGCTTTTAGCCCTTGGAGGTGGCGTAGTAGGGGACATTACAGGTTTTGCAGCCGCCACCTTCCTAAGAGGGGTTAACTTTGTACAGATTCCTACTTCACTTTTAGCACAAGCCGACAGCAGTGTTGGAGGAAAGGTCGGGGTTGATTTTGAAGGCAAGAAAAACATTGTCGGTGCTTTTTATCAGCCAAAGTTTGTATACTTGAATGTCAATACCCTTAAGACTCTTCCTGTTCGTGAAATTCAAGCCGGAATGGCAGAGGTAGTAAAGCATGGTATTATCAGGGGTAGCGAATTCTTTGATTTTATAGATTATAATGTGAGCAAGATATTCAATTTTGACGAAGATGCTCTTCAATATCTGGCCAAAGTAAACTGCACCATTAAGGGGAGCGTTGTTGAACAGGATGAAAAGGAAAGCGGATTAAGGGCAATACTTAACTTCGGTCATACTGTAGGCCATGCAATAGAGAGCGTTTATGAATTCAAGTATTTGCATGGTGAATGTGTGTCTTTGGGTATGGTGGCTGCTTTAAAGATGGCTTGTGATATGGAAATGATAGAAGAAAGCCATATGCAAAGAGTTGTTGAGACATTGGATAAGATAGGGCTTCCCGTTAAGCTTGACCATATTGATGTGGATGAGGTATATGAAAGAATGTTTTTTGATAAAAAGGTTAAGGATAACAAGCTGACATTCATATTGCCTAAATCCATCGGTGAAGTAATTCAATGTGTTGTTGAGGATGAAGCTCTTATAAAAAAGGCTATAAGTTACTTACAGTATTAATGTATAACAAAAAAATTACTTACCCTGTGCTTTTAATTTTGCAAATGACTTAAAAAACAAGCATTAGGGTAAGTTTTTCTATATCAATTTTTAAATCTACATTAAATACGTGTTATTAATCTTACATTTTAGAAGATAAATGAAAAGATTGATCCCATTTAATATTATTAGGCTGTAAAAATGTGTATCTACCTATCTTGTACAAATATAAAATTTAATGTATTATAAAAATATAAGAATATGTAAACTACATTAAAGCTGACAGTTATTTTTTGAAAATAAACTGTTATTAATAATCTATTATATTATTGTATTGCGGGGAAGTATTTATGCGTGTACTTAAGAAGGTTATTTGTATATTTTTAGCCTTTTTTACTCTTTTAAATTTTTGGGGGACCGATTATACTTCGGTGAAATTTGATACTAACAGTTCATATGCAGAATCTGTTGATGATATAAGGTTTGAGGATGAAAAACTAGACAAAGTTGTTAGAGAAGCCTTAAATAAGGACATCAATGATAAAGTCAGTATTGAAGAGTTAAAAGAAATAAGAGAGTTAAATGCAGATAATGCTGGACTAACCAATCTAAAAGGCATAGAGCTTTTATCTGAGCTTAATTATTTATACCTCAATGATAATAGCATAAATGATATATCCATGATTAAAAGTCTTAAGGGACTGATTTGCCTTCAAATGTCAGGCAATAATATATCGAATATTTCCGGCCTTGAAGAACTTGCAGGTTTGGAATTTCTTGATTTAAGCAGGAATAAAATAGAAGATGTAACCCCGATAGCACAATTATCATCATTAAAACATTTGAACCTGGGTGATAACAAAATTCGTGATATTTCTATGCTCGGAAATTTGGTGAATGTAGAGACTTTAGTGTTAAATGATAATGAGATTAAAGATATAAGTGTAGTTCTATGTTACGATTCAGTCCAAACATTAATATTAAATAATAATGATATAAGAAATTGGTCACCTGTAATAAATTCTTTGAAATATAGCCTGGTTACTTTGTATGTTGCAGGTAATAAGAATGGGAAGCCTCCTTTAAAAAGAGAATACTTTCCAAATTTGATAGATACTGATATTACAGAGGCTACACCAACTCCGGCAAACACGCCAACTTCTGCAGATACACCGACTCCGGCAATAACCCAGACTCCGACAATAACCCAGACTCCGACAGGTACACCGACTCCGGCAATAACCCAGACTCCAATCCCAACAAGGATACCGACTTCAAGACCTACGGCAACTTCAATACCTACATATTGGAGTACTTCAACACCTATATATGGCACAACAACTACTCCCTATGCAACACCAACACCAGCGTCACATACAACAGTAAAGCCGATAATAACACCAACTCCTTCTCCAATTTCTACTGCAACCCCTACTGCAACTACTAGGCCATCTACTGTTCCAACTGTGATGCCAACACCGACAGAATTAATTATTACTGAACAACCTACTTATACACCTGTACCAACCAGAAAACCGATATTTTTCCCGGATGAAAATTTGGCAAAGATTATCAGGGAAGAATTATTGAACAAAGATCCGGGGACAGTGATTTACCTTGATGAAATAAGAGATATTAAGAGCCTTGATGTACCTGAGGGAAAAAATATAGTTAGTCTTCAAGGTTTACAATATTTTTATAGCCTAACAATGTTAAATTTAACCAATCAGAAGATTGAAGACGTTACTACTGTAGGGAAGCTTGTTAATCTGGAGAATTTATATTTAAGCGGAAATAGGATAAAAAGCATATATCCCTTAAGGAATCTCCCAGAACTAAGAATATTGGATCTAAGCAGAAACCAAATAGATGATGTTAATCCATTAAGCATATTATGCGAATATGAACGATTGAATGAATTGTATTTAAGCTATAATAATATAACTGAGGTACAAGGATTAACGGTAATGACCAGTTTAAGTGTCCTTCTTATTGATCATAATGAAATAAGTGATTTCCGTTTTGTAAATAATTTGAAGGGCTTGAAGTGCCTTTATCTAAGCGGTAATAAGTCGGATGACTATACTGTTATTTCTGATGAGATAATTAATGGATTAGGTCCAAATGGCATGGATTTTTCAATACGCGGTAAACCTACTCCGAATCCAAGCCAGACCAATACTGTTACTCAAACTCCAGGCAATATTGGACCTTCACAAACAGAAAAAAATGATATTGCAAATCCTGGTGCAATTGCCGATAGAAGAACAAGGGATGATGTGGCTACAAATACACCAATACCAAGTGTTTCAAGTACTACAGTGACTCCTACACCTTATAATCCTGTGATAACTCCAGTGCCTGTTATGATACCAGGCATTAAAAAAGTTGTGTTTGAAGATATAACAGGTCATTGGGCAGAGGACTGTCTTATGAAGCTTTTTGAAAGGGGAATTTTATCGGGATATCCTGATAAGAGCATGAGACCGCAATTAGAGATTACCAGAGCTGAGGCTACTGTTATGTTGATAAAATCATTGGCATTGGAGCCATTAAACAGCAAAAAACATAAGTTTATAGATGATGATGAATTGCCTTCATGGGCATATGGATATATTCAAAGAGCAGTTGAAAAAGGAATTATAAAGGGATATGATGACAACTCATTCAGATCGACGCAAAAGGTGTCGAGAAGTGAAATTGTTACAATGATAGTGAGGGCTTTCGGTTTTGAGCAAAAGCCAGGCATAAGCATTGATTTTATTGACTCAAGCACAATTCCCAAATGGTCTAAGGACAGTATTGCTTCCGCTGTATATTTAGGAATAATAAAGGGTTATAAAGACAGTACATTTATGCCGTATAAGAATGTTACCAGAGCAGAGGCTGCAACAATGTTGGAAAACTCAATAAATTTATTTGAAAAGAAAAAAGCCCCGTAAAGGCTTTTTCTCTATTTGTGAATTTATGATTTTGAAATTATATTTTGAAATTATGCCTTATTAAGAATAGCTATATTATCCTTAAAAGGCGGATATATAATACCTTTTTCTGTTATTATTGCACTGATGTACTTGTTGGGAGTAACGTCAAATGAAGGGTTTGCAACCTTAACGCCGGATGGGGCTATTTGAACTCCCATTATCTGTGTAACTTCACTTGATGACCTTTCCTCAATAGGAATGCTGTCTCCCGATTTAGTTAAAAAGTCAATGGTCGATACTGGAGCTGCTACATAAAAGTGTATTTTATTCTCATGTGCCAATACAGCTAATGAATATGTACCGATTTTATTAGCAGTATCACCGTTTGCGGCTATTCTGTCGGCACCTACTATAACACAGTCAATGCTGCCTGATTTCATGAAATGTCCTGCCATATTGTCACATATTAATGTTACTGGGATACCGTCCTGCGTAAGTTCCCAGGCTGTAAGCCTTGCGCCTTGTAAGTATGGACGTGTTTCATCTGCAAATACGCTTATATTCTTGCCGGCATCATGTGCAGCACGGATTACTCCAAGTGCTGTACCGTAATCGCATGTTGCAAGAGCCCCAGCATTGCAATGTGTTAATATTGTATAATTATCCTTTATGAGACTTAATCCGTTTCTTCCAATTGCCTTATTGGTTTCTACATCCTCACAATCCATTTTTACAGCTTCATTTAAAATTGCTTCCTTTATTTCATTTAAAGACTTTTCTTTATTGTAAAGTGCAGTTTTATAAACTCTGTCGATTGCCCAGAAAAGATTCACAGCTGTTGGTCGTGTACTGCGTAATATGTTGCATATTTGTTCAATATTGGTAAAAAATTCACTTTTGGATTGAGTTTTTACCGACCGGGCACCAATAGCTAAACCATAAGCCGCAGTTACTCCAATGGCGGGTGCCCCCCGTACTATCATATTTTTAATTGCTTCAGCAACTTCAATATATGTGGTGCATTCAACATATACCTTTTGTGTTGGAAGCTTTGTCTGGTCAATAAGCCTTAAAACTCCATCTTTGTATTCTAACGGTCTCATATTAAGCTCCTTTACTGATTCAATTCAGCTAATTTCGTCGTAAAGCCAGTGTTATTATATATTATTGAATGTTTTTTAACAATATTTTATTTTTGATAATTGATTATTCTTAGTATACCATATTAAACCTGCAGCCAAAGTAAATATTAATATGAAATTTAGGTATATTAAAATAAAAAAAGCTAATAAGGAGAAAACATGTCAATTATATTGAGCACAGAGTTAAAAAGTGATCTTGAGGCAATGTACAAAATAACTGGAGAGATTTTAACACAAATGGATTTGGAGGATGGCAAGTCTGTGGATGCTGAAGCGTTAAGGCAAATAAGGCACAAGGTTTCTGATATGGAAGCTATAATTCAGAAGGATATATTTACATGCAATTACTTGACATCTAAAGAAAAGATTTTGAGAAGCATGATGCGGGATATTGAATGATGGTGATAATTATGAATGAAAAAAACAGGTTGATTCATGTTATAAATAAAAAGCTGGATAAGATTGCATTAAATATGGAGAAATTCAAACTGGTTGATTATGTATATTATCTTGAAAACCCCAGAAAAATGCTATGGTCAAATTTTCTAGGAGGCCTGTCAAGAGGATTTGGAATTGCCATAGGGTTCACTCTTTTAGGTGCTGTTGTAATATATTTTCTCCAAATAATTGTACGATGGAAACTGCCTCTAATTGGAGAGTTTATTTCAGATATTGTAAATATTGTCCAGGAAAACATGAGAAGGGCAGGAGGAAGAATAAATGGATGATAAAATTGTAAATTTTTTAAAAGATGCTTTAATAAAAAGGCAGAACGAGATACAACATACCATTGAAATGATGAAGAAGAACAAAACGGCAGAGCAGAACAAATATTCACCTACGGAACTTTCGAATTATGATAATCATCCCGGAGATATGGGTACTGAGCTTTATCAGGTACAATTCAACACCGCATTAAAGGTGCATGAAGAACATGAGCTTCAAGATATTGAAGATGCATTGATCAAAATTTATGACGGTTCGTATGGAAAATGTGAATTTTGCGGAAAAGAAATTGACATTGAAAGGTTAAAGGCGATTCCTTCAGCAAAACTCTGTATTAATTGCGAGGAAAGCAAGGCAGTGACCCTTGGAATGTTGAAATCGGAAAGGCCTAATGAGGAACTTGTGTGGGACGCACCATTCGGGAGGAAATATCTCAATAAAAGAGAAGATGATGAAAATGAAGGTTTGGATTACCTCAATGACCTGGTTAAGTACGGTACAGCCGACGGACCTCAGGATATGGGGGGATATTACGATTACGAGGAGTTCTATACCAATGAAATGGATACACAGGGTATTGTAGATAAGATGGATCGAATATCAAATGAGCAATACAAAAGACAGTTACCTGATTGAGAATATTTGATCTATAAAACAATATGTGTAGTAATGTTGTGTCATTGCTACACATATCACAAGTCATATTTTCAGTATGATTTCAAAAAAGAAATAATGATGTTTTTTGTGAATTAATGCACTACTTGATGAGAAATACCTATAATTTTCTTATTTTGTCTAATTTGAACGGGATTGAGTCTTTATAAAAAAGTAAAACTGTGGTAAAATATCTTTTGTTACTCATTGCGATTGAGCATAATTACTTATTAAAGGGGGAGATAACTATGAAGAAATTTAAGAAATTTTCATCAGGTATTGCGATTGCTCTAGCTGTAAGCGTTATTGCTGCAGGTATGGTATGGAGTGTTAGTGCAACAAGAAAAGTTGATGCTGTAGCAAATGACAACATTAAGATCTATTTTGATGGGAATTTAAAATCATTTAAAGAGGCTGACGGTTCAAAGATTTCGCCTGTAATAATCAATGGCAGAACATATTTGCCGTTGAGAGCGGTTGCCGATTTGGTGGGTCTTGGAGTTGAGTGGGTAGCTGATACACAGTCAATCAAGCTGTCATCCGGTGTACCTTATAATGAGAATGAACCTCTTCAAACAACTCAGCCAAGTGCCAGCGTTGCTCCAACAAAAGCACCAGTTTCTAGTACACCTGCTCCTGTGAATACTTCTAAGAGTGCAGGTACTTTACAAGATCCGGTTAAATTCGGAGAAACTTTTGCGTGGTCTGCATCTGAGAAATATATAGACACTATAGCGTCAGCAGATTATACTTGTACTGTGAAGAAAGTAGAGCCTATTTCAGTTGATGAGATTGCAAAGTTGGGATTCAAAGCCACTCCTAAAGATGATCAAGAGTATGTTTTAGTTACTTTGGCTGCGACTGTTTCAAATGCAAAGATAGAATCAGGAGAAGCTTATCAATATGAACCGTTTATGTTAGATATTAGGGGTTCAAAAACACCATCAGGTGATTCTATTATTGGAGGCACTGATTTTAGCTTTGAAGGCAGTTTGCAGAAAGCAGCTGAGGCTGTTAATTCTGATAGCAAAGGCTTTGCAAAAAAGATTAAAGCCGGCGAAGTAGTTAATTACAAGTATGAGGGTAAAGTTATATTGCCAATAATAAAAGGTCAGGAAAACTATTTATGTATAACAAAGGACTACAGTCTTGAGTATTCAGATAGATTTGCATACTTTAAACTGAAATAAAAATAATATCAAAAAAGAGCTTGTAATTAAATCCGGTTTTCATCCTCAAATCGAAAGATGAAACCGGATTTTTTATATTCATAATATTAATCATTTCATATTATCTTTGAGTTTGATATAATTTCATATATAAATTTATGGTGGTGGATCATGAAACCTAAAATTCTTGTAGTCGATGATGAAGCTTCCATCTGTGATCTTTTGAAAATTAACCTTGAGCTTGAAGGCTATGAGGTAAGCACTGCAGGGGATGGAGAGGAAGCTTTAAAAAGTATTGATTTAATAAATCCGGATCTTCTGATTTTGGATGTTATGCTTCCTAAAATTAATGGTTATGATATTTGTAAAAAGGTTACATATGAAAAGGGTATACCTGTTATAATGCTGACAGCAAAAACAGACCTTATTGATAAGGTTTTAGGACTAGAGCTTGGGGCAGATGATTACATAACCAAGCCTTTTCACGCACGGGAGCTTGTGGCCAGGGTTAAAGCCCTTCTAAGAAGGGTCTCAAAGGAAGCAAAAATTTTAGATGAAGGAAATCACATTGTTAACGGTCCCCTGGAATTATTTGCGGATATGAGAAAAGTTACACTATCAGGCAATGAGGTTGAGCTGTCTGCGAAGGAATATGATTTGGTATATTTTTTTATGAATCACATAGAGCAGGTTTTTACAAGGGATGCTCTTTTGGAAAAAGTATGGGGATATGATTATTATGGAGACACCAGGACAGTTGACGTTCATATTCAGAGGCTTAGAAAGAAGCTAAGTGTTGAAGGGGAAGGGACAGGTGCAAACATAATACAGACTGTATTCGGTGTTGGATATAAAATGGCCAGACAATGATAAAGTGGTGATTTAGTGAAAATAGGACTTAGACATAAAATTTTATTTACGAATGTGATTGTTCTCTTTTTGACATTTCTTATTGTAGCTTTGGTTCTGATAGAGGGAGTGGACAGGGTTAACATGGGGATGCTTATAAACAGCATGGTAAACCAGTCGGAAATATCTGTAAGGACCATAAAGCAAAGCCTGTTGACGGACTCTAATACTGATAACATAGAAGGAGAATTCAATTTAAGAGCAGGTGACTTTGCTTCAAGATTGTCAAAGGAATCCGGCATTAGGGTAGTTATATTTTCTGCACAAAAAAAGCTTTTAGCCGATTCGGATAATTCAGAAAGCCAGGACTTTAGTTTGTCTGAGATTGAGGAAGCCTTCAAGGATGGAGGTAACAGGGCATACAGCCAGCGGGAGGTAGACGGCGAAAAGAAGCTTTTTTTTGCATTTCCGATTATTCATTCCGGTAAAATAATTGGCGGAGTGTTATTTGTCAATTCCCTTTCGGATATTGAAAAAAATAAAAGAAACATATCCATTTTAGTTCTTATAGCTTTTTTATCGGGAACAATAATTATACTTATTGTCAGCATAATTATATCGGGAACAATTACTAAGCCTCTAAAGGTATTGAACCGTTCTGCCATTAATATATCCAAGGGGGATTATTCCAATAAAATTAATATAAAAACAAGGGATGAGCTGGGGGTTTTAGCAAGTACATTTAATTTGATGATGGATGAGGTTGCCAATAAAATAAATTCCCTTGATTTTGAAAAGGCTAAGCTTGGTGCGGTACTAGAAAGTATGGGTGAGGGAGTTGTTGCCTATAATTGTGATAATGAAATAATAGCGGATAATGCAATTGCCAGAAGCCTTTTTGCCCAAGGAATGAATGATTGGGTTTATGACACTGTTAACAAGGTAAGGGATATGAGAAAGAGAGTGGTTGTTGAAATAGATTCAAATGGAAGAAGCCTTCTTGTGTGTGCTACACCGTTAAACCATGATGAGCTCAAAAATGGGGTTGTCTTAATCATAAATGATATTACTGAGCTTAGAAATTTGCAGGAAAAGCAAAAAAACTTTGTAACTAATATATCTCATGAGCTTAAAACTCCGCTTACAACAATTTTGGGTTATGTTGATCTGCTAAAGGAACAGGGAGAGGACAAAAGGATATTTGAAACGTCAATAGCGTATTTGGAAAGCTCAGCCGAACGCCTTAAAAGATTGGTTGATGATCTTATTGATTTATCCAGCCTTAAGAAATATGAGTTTGAAATAGAAAAAAGAAGCATAGATATAGTGGGGCTTATTAAGGATACTGTCGGACAAATGGCCATAAAAGCTAAGAAGTTCGATATTGAAATTGAAACGGATCTGTCGCATTTAGAACCCATGATGGCTGATCCCATAAGAGTAAAGCAGGCAGTTGTAAATATATTGGACAATGCAATCAAATACTCCCAAAAAGGGAAAATAACAGTAAAAATGTATGACAATGCAGGGAATGTGCGGTTGGATATAGAGGATAAAGGTTGCGGTATACCGAAAGATTTGTTAGACAAAATATTTGAACCTTTTTACAGGGTAGATAAAGCAAGATCTAGAGAGATAGGCGGAAATGGTCTAGGCCTTTCTATTGCAAAGGAAATAGTGGAAAAACATAATGGCAGCATAATTATTGACAGCAAGATAGGTACTGGGACAAAAGTAAGTATTATACTTCCATATTAAGAATTTGCATGAAATATTTAACTCTCGTATATTAAAAATGGCAAAGCATAGCTAAACCGACATATAGGCTGGAATTTCCGGCCTTTTTATATTCAGGAAATTATTTTACAATTTTGTTACATGTGGTTTAAGCAATTATGATAATTATCATGTATTATTTATTTATAATCAATGAGGGAGGCATATAACTTGAATATAAGATTATCGGCTGTTGTAGTAGGTCTTGCTGTTGTTATACTATCGGGATGCAGTTCTTCAAATAAGGTGACTGTCATAAAAGGTCCGGGTACTTCAAATAACAGCCTTTTGGTAGGATTAAATGAAATAAGTAAAGGTGATGTTGAAGGGTTTGCAGGTGAAAGGCTTATTATAAGGGAAGATAAAAACAGCAGTGAAGCAGAGTTCTATAGCATGGACATAAGGACAAAGGAGAAAAAGCTTGTATTATCTTGTGCATATAAAGAAAATTTAAAGCTTAGTATATCAAAAGATAACAAATTTGTCATATATGATAAAAGTCTTGCAGACCTTGAAAAAAACACTGTTTCGACACTGCCTGAGGTAAATCCTCAAATAAGGAGAACTTTCACTTTATTAGGTGTTCCCGACTATTGTTTTTATGGTGATCATGAGGTATTGGTGGCAAACCCGTTGATTTACATGAACAGATATCTTGGAGCCAAGGTTTATGGTTTTTTGGATTATAGCGGAGATTGGAGTTTAAAGTTAAAGAAGACAGGAGATTCAATAAAACAGAAAGAGCCGGATTTTGGTGCTATAAAGGCTCCCGATATAAAGGGTATAAAGGATTCTGTTATTGATATGGAAAGATGCAGATTTATATTTATAGGAACATCAACTGAAGAAAACAGGGATGATCTTTATATACTCGATCTTTTCAAAAAGGAATTTATTCAGATAGATACTGATGTAAGTTTGTTTGCACTAAATGCTGCAGGAAGCGGCATAGCTTATGTAAAAAATGAGACAGGTGACAAGGGACAAAAATTAATTGTTTCGTATATGTCGTCCAATGAAAAGAAGGAGTTGGACAGTCAGAAGGATATTTTAGGAGTATCATGGTCTTCTGACGGAACATGGATAGCATATTCAGGCGGAGAGAATGGCAAAAACGATATGTTTATAATAAAGCCTGATGCTTCGAATAAAGAGCAGTTGACACAGGGAATGAACTTAGATGGCAGTATAGCCTGGGCTCAAAGCAATGACAGGATTGCTTTCACCACAAATGGAAACGAAACATATAAGGATAAGAGAGCTTATTTGGCAAGCCTGAACATTAATTCAGGGAATAAAAAGGATGATATAAGAAATATTGAACCGGAAAGGCAGAATGCAGCATTACAGCTTGTAGGCCTTATGAGGGAGGTAACACAAGATGTTATTGAGACCAGTTCGAAAAAAACATAAATACAGAAGTCAAAAGACAAAATTTCCTATTCTTAGGACCATAAGAAATATAATTGCTGCTTTATTAATTATAATAATAGTTCCTTCGTTAATATTATTTTTGCTTATATTAAACGGGGCAAAAAATACCACCCCCAAAAATGCAGATGTTATGATAGTATTAGGATGTCAGATATGGGGGGAAGGGCCTAGTCTGACGTTGCAGTACAGACTTGAAAATGCATTGAAGCTGTACAAGGAAGGCATTGCAAAGCATATCATTGTAAGCGGCGGTCAGGGACCTGATGAAATTATAACCGAAGCTAAAGCAATGAAAAAGTGGCTTGTAAAAAATGGGGTTAGTGAAGATGCAATTTATGAAGAGGACAAGTCTACAAGCACATATGAAAACCTCAGGTATTCCAAAATGATTATGGATAAGCATGGATTTAAGGATGCGGTAATTGTAACTAGTGATTTCCATGTTTTTAGATCACTTTGGCTATCCAAAAGGCTGGGTTTTGAAGCTAAGGGTGCTCCGTCCAAAACTGTAGACTACTTAAAGCCGTATTATTATTTTAGAGAAATCGTATCAAATGTAAAAAGTTTTTTATTGGACAGGTAGGTGAGGTTATGAAAAAACGCTATATTGCTGCAGTGATTTTAGCCATAGCAGTTTTCATAGTTATTATCAATTTGAAGGATGTTAGAGAAGTAAAGGATGCTACTGTTTATGCGAAGCAAAAAGCTCAAGAGTTTTTTGTGAAAGAGGACAAAAAATGGGAGAACAATGAGGAACCCTCTAAAAAAGTACACCTACGTAGTGTTAAGCCTGATATACCTTTAGATGAGATTTTGAAGGGAAAAAACATTGATAACAAAGACGGATTTAATATATTTATTGATCTAGATAAGAGAACTTTGTATTTTAAGTACAATGAGGAAATTCTAAAACAATATGTGATTTCCGCAGGTAAAAAGACAGATGAAGGGAAAAAGGAAACGGAAGGGGATTATAAAACACCGGTGGGCAATTTCTATATATGCGGCAAGGAAGTATATAATCCTCCTAAAACATATCTAGGAAGCAGATGGATGATGTTGAGCTATCCGGGCTTGGAAGCAGCTGAGGAAGGACTTGAGAAAGGAATGATCTCCCAAGAACAATATAATTTGATAAAAAAGAGTTATCAGGACAAGACAATACCCCCTCAAACCACAAAGCTTGGCAGTTATATAGGGATTCATGGCGGTGCAATCCCTGATTATCCAAAGGATTGGACTGCAGGATGTATAGGAATGTATAACCAGGATATTGAAGAAATATACGCATATGTAGAAAATGGTACAAAAGTGGTAATACGGTAGAGATGGGCTTATAAAACTTAAAATTATTTAAATGACTTTAAATAGCTTAAAATATCAAAAAACTTCCAATTATGAAAGGAAGTTATTTTTTTGTCCTGAAACTTATAATTGCATTATTGCGAAAATTACAAAATTGTAATTTTGTTTTTAATGGATATGTAATATTGCATATTTAAAATAAAAATATAAATACTGATTAAAAGGAGTAACACAAAATGGAAATATTAAAAGTCGAAAATCTAACTAAAAAATATGGAAAAGGCGATAATGAGGTTGTCGCTATAGAAAATATCAATTTTTCAGTAGAGAAAGGTGAATTTGTTGCTATAGTCGGACCTAGCGGTTCGGGAAAGAGTACGCTTCTTCACCTGATTGGTGGAGTGGATAAGCCTACTTCCGGAAAGGTATTTATTGAAGGAGTAGACATATACGGACTTAAGGAAAAAGAACTTTCAATATTGAGAAGAAGAAAGGTTGGCTTTGTTTTCCAGTCATACAATCTTATACCTGTGCTTACAGCTGAGGAAAATATACTGATGCCTCTGCTCTTAGACAACAGGAAGCAGGATAAGAATTATATTGAAGAATTGTTGGATATCTTAAGTCTAAAGGATAGAAGAAATCATCTGCCTTCTCAGCTTTCAGGAGGACAACAGCAAAGGGTTTCCATAGGAAGGGCACTTTCCAATAAGCCCGCAGTTATTTTGGCGGATGAGCCTACGGGAAACCTTGATTCCAAAAACTCAAAGGAGGTTTTGGAGCTTATGAGGTACTCGGCACAAAAGTACAACCAGACACTAATATTGATAACTCATGATATGAATATTGCCTCGGAAGCAAACAGAGTAATAAGCATAATAGACGGAAAGATAAATGCAGATGAGGTGATAAGAAAATGAAAAACTATAACGCATTGGCACTAAAATATCTAAAAGAGCATAAGGCAAGAACTATTCTTACACTTATCGGTATCATTATAGCCATATCTATGTTTACTGTCATAGGAGGTATTTACTATAGCGGTAAGGAAGGTGAAATTCAGGATGTAAAAGAAGGTATTGGAAATTACGAGATATCTTTCTATGATTTATCAGGAGATAAGCATAAACAAATAATCAATAATTCGGAAATAAAAAATGGAGGTACTTCAAAAGAAGCAGGAAGTCTTAAGCTTGATACAAAACTCCTTACCGAATCATTAAGAACGTTATTTGTGAAGGAATATGATGCTGATGCATATAAGAACATATTTACGATTAAAATGTCACAGGGCAGATTGCCGCAAAACAGCAGTGAAATTATTGTAGATATAAAATATTATAATGTTTTAAAAGAGAAGGGAATTGCAGATACATTAGAGGGAACAATCAGCACAGAAAACAGCAAAAAGCACACGGTTTATAAAATAGTGGGTGCTTATGAAAGTAAATCCATTAATAATATTGCTCTAAGCTTTATTGACAATATAAATGCATCAGATAAGTATATTTATTATGCAAACTTAAAAGAAAAAAAGGACAAAATGAAGGCTGCAGAAATCATATCTAAAGCTACCGGTACAAAGATTGATCCCAACTCAAGACTATTATATTTAATGGGGCAAGGACCGGATAAAAAGAAAAATGATGGTGTTGCCACAATATTCTTTTTCATATTTGCTTTTGTTGTCGTCTGTACATCTGTTGTTATTTATAATGCTTTCAGCATTTCAGTTATGGAGAGGATAAAGCATTTTGGCATTTTAAGGAGCATAGGTGCAACCAGGACCCAGATTAGCAAGCTTGTCATCATTGAAGCCTTTGTTATGAGCGGCATTGCGGTACCTTTAGGGATAGCCATAGGATATCTGGGGTCATATTTGGTGTTTAATGTAATTATGTCGGGCTTTTTAGGGTCATTTCAAATAAATTTCTATCCAAAAGTGGTTATAGTGGCTGCAGTTCTAGGTGTAGCTACAGTTTTTATCTCAATACTTCTTCCTGCCTTTTCTGCATCAAGAGTTTCTCCGGTTGATGCAATTAAAGGAACCAATATTATAAAGGGTGAAAGGATAAAACGAAGGAGAGGAATATTGGCAAAGCTGTTCTTTGGTTTTGAGGGCCAGGTGGCTTACAAGAATATTAAGAGAAGCAGAAAGAGATTTTATGTAACATGTATATCACTGTCTCTCTCGCTCATTATGTTTGTTTTCTTTTCTAATTTTATGGATATTATTATGAGCTCATATAAGATAGTATACTCTTTTGTAAAAGTTCAAGGTGTTTATACATCTGATAATTACAATATTGATAATGAATTATTAGATAAACTTGCAAAAATAAAAGGTATAAGTGATATATACAAACTAAACTATGTAACAGTGCCTATGGTTGTTGAAAAAAAGGCTGTAAATAAAAAATTTGTAGAGTCTTTTGAAAAGGAAGGGAAGCTTCAAGAGTACAAGGATTATTATTTTATAAATGTTAAAATTATTAGCTATGATAAGGCCGCTTTGGAGTTTTTCAACAAGGATAACAAAAAAAATATTGATTATGAAAAATTTAAAAGCGGTGAAGAGGTGATAATAGTAAATAAATCCATGGCCAGTCAAGGAGGAGACATGTTTTATGATGCATTTACCGAATATAAAAAGGGGCAATCGTTCAAGCTTCCTAATTTTAACCGGGATTATATAATTAATAAGAATAAGGATTTTATAAAAAAGGCTGTGGAAAAAAATGATATGATGAGCTTTAAGGTTGCAGATGTTGTTGAATATGAGACGATAAACGGCTCGCTAATTTCTAACGGTTTTGGTATAATAATGTCGGATGAGAGCTTTAAAAAACTCACAGGAATAATGAAATACAATACAATAGGCATAATGTTTGATTCAAAGGAAAGCAGGAATAGCGTTTTTGAAAAGCTTAACATAATAGCCGATGAACATTCAGTGAAATATCTTGATATTTATGAAGAGGAAAATAGGATGAATGATCTTATCGTTCAGTTGCTGGTACTGGTATATGGATTTATTTCTCTTATAGTTCTCATCGCATGTGTCAATATAATAAATACAGTGACAATAAATCTATTGGTAAAGAAAAGGGAGTATGCTGTTTTTAAAGCTATAGGCATGACAAGGCAGCAGTTTATTAAGCTTGTTTTACTTGAGGGAACATTATTTGGAGTTTTTGCATGCATAATTGGTGTACCCATAGCTTTTCTCCTTATAAAGATTGGAATTATTGAAAAAAATCCCCTGGGATATATAGGATATGTTATGCCTGTTTGGCCTTATATAGCAGGCATAATAGGTGTTATTTCAATTACATTCTTAGCTGCCCTAATACCCTTAAGAAAGCTAAATGATATGAATATTATTGAGTCATTAAGGGTAGAAGATTAACCCTTACTTTTACAATAGTATATTTGTGCCACTGTAAATAAAAGAATTTTAAAAGCTGAAAAGGTGAAAATATATGAACATCATGTTGGTTGAAGATGATAAGGCTTTGGTTTTAGGAATGGAATATGCACTAAAAAAGGAAGGCTATAATGTCATATCGGCAGGAACAATAAATGAAGCACAAAAGCTTTTGGATAATAGTATAGAATTGGTGCTATTGGATGTTTCGTTGCCGGATGGAAATGGATATGATTTTTGCAAAGAGCTTCGAACAAAGAGCAATGTTCCGGTTATTTTTATAACAGCTTTAGATGGTGAAGCCAATATTGTATTCGGGCTTGATATAGGAGCTGACGACTACATTACAAAGCCTGTCAGAATTAGTGAAATGATTTCGAGAATAAAAGCCGTCATGAGAAGAAGAACCAACCAATATAGTGGTGAGAGTAAAAATATCATAGTTAGCGGAAATGTAACAATTGAGCCTTTGAAGTGCAGGGTATTGGTTGATGGTGCCGAAGCAAACCTGACAGCAGCAGAATACAAGCTTTTGCTGCTGTTGGTTGAAAATAAGGGAAGGGTACTTGAAAGAAACCGGATTATAGAAAAGCTCTGGGATATTGACGGTAACTTTATTGACCACAATACTTTAAATGTATATGTTAAGAGGCTTAGAGAAAAGATTGAGACAGAGAGCAAAAAGCATATAGAAACATTAAGGGGCTTAGGATACATGTGGAAGGATGAGGTGTAACAGACGTGAGGATTTTAAAGAGTATTGATGTCCGTAAGTCTCTAATATTTATGATGATTATCCTTTTGCTTTTTGCAGGAGTGCTCTTTTTATTTCTAAACCATTTTATTGAGATTATGAATAATGCCCAGATAAAACAAAATATATCACTTGCGGGAAGTATTGTAAAAAAATATCCCGAGAGTGAGGAAGATGTTGCAAGAATAATAATTTCTGATGATAACAAAGACTATGATTACGGTAAAGAAATATTGGATAAGTATTCATATAATGAATCCCTGGCGACATATAAAAATACATTGATGAATAAAAGCTATTATAAACTTTTATACGGCTTTATTCTGATTATTATTTTACTATTGATATCTGTTATAGCTGTCATGATGTATAGTTATAACAAAATATATAAAAGAATCAGAATGGTTGCATCCCAGGCAGAAGGGCTTGTGGAGGGGAGATTTGGAGCAATGGAAGGAGAAAATGATGAAGGAGATTTCGGCCTTTTGGTATATCAGTTCAATACTATGGCAAAAAGAATGACTGAGACACTTGAAGCGTTGCAGAAAGAGAAGCTTTTTCTTAAGAGGGTTATAACCGACATATCCCACCAATTAAAAACTCCATTAGCATCACTTATAATGTTTAACGAAATATTATCCGATTATGAAAAGCTTCCTAAAGAGGATGCCGTAAAGTTTGTAAAAGAAAGCAAAAACCAGCTTGAGAGGATGGAATGGCTTGTAAAGAACCTTCTTAAGATGGCTAAGCTTGAAGGAAAAATGGTGACTTTCGAAAAAAAGGAGTCTTTAATTAAGAAAACAATTTTAAAAAGTATTGAAGGGCTCAAAACAATGGCAGAAGCAAAGGGAATAAATGTTGTGCTGGAAGGTCCCTCGGACGTTGTTATAAGCCATGATGTAAACTGGACGGCAGAAGCAATTTCAAATCTCTTTAAGAATTCCATTGAGCATGTAGAGCCTGGTGGTAATGTAAAAATAAGCTGGGAAGAAAACAATGTTTTTGTTGAGATTAAAATTGAGGATGATGGAGAGGGAATAAGTAAAAGTGAACTTCCTCGAATTTTTGACCGTTTTCATAAAGGACCTAACAGTAATAGTCCGACAAATATAGGAATTGGACTTTTTATAGCAAAAAATGCAATTGAAGGTCAGGGCGGCAATATTTATGCCTATAGTGAAGATAAAAAAGGCAGCAAATTTGTTATAAGGATAATGAAAATGACGTGGGAGTAGATGAGTCGGGAATAATGAATTGAAATATAAGATATGGTTAAAATATAGATTAACAAAATGTAAAATGACCTTTACATTTTATGTTTTAAATGGTATACTTGCTATGTAAAGTGTACTTTACTTTTACTCATTTCTCAAAAAAAAGTATTAGGAAAGGATGATATTATGATTGGAATTAGTAAGTTTGCAAAAATTGCAGCAGCATTAACACTCTCTATAACCATACTATGCAGCACAATGTCTATGAATTCATATGCATTGCAAAAACCATGGTATGAAGACAGCGTTAATCAGTTGATAAAAACCGGAGTTATGAGTGCCGACAGAACATCACCGTTTAAAAAGGTAACGGCACAAGAGTTTTTAAAGTCAGCTGTCTTATGGTTTACATATAACCATGGAGAAGATTTTAATAAAGTTGTAAATGATCTTCAGTGGGTAAAAGATGGCGAAATAAATTTGAATGCTGAAATTAACAGAAGTGAAGCAGTAAGGATAGTCATTAGGGCAATGGGACTGGAGAATGATAATAATAGAAGCCTTAAAGACTATGTATCACAGGCTGTGAAGATAGGCCTTATTAAGGGATATGGAGGCGGACAGTTAGGAGAGAACGATAAAGTTGATTATGCACAGCTTGCAACAATATTTACAAATGCTAGAAGTATTCAAAATTCAAAGATAGATAATAAAGGTGTAGAAAAGGTGCCAATTGAGGACTTTTTTAAAACTCCTTCGGCATTAGGTTACAGCATGTCACCTGACGGTAAATATCTTGCATATTTTGCTCCATGGAAAAATAGAAGAAATGTGTATATTATACCTGCCGGTGGAGGCGAACCAAAAAGAATCACAAGCTCTAAGGACAGAGATATAGTTAGCTATGCATGGAAGAATGATAAAATTATTTACCTAAAAGACAATGGTGGTGATGAAAATTATCACATTTATTTGGCAGGAATGGATGGCATTGCTGAAGATAAGGATCTTACGCCATATCCTGGAGTTTTAGCTTATTATGTTGATTTGCTCAAGGGTAATGACAATGAAATTCTCATAACAATGAATAAGCAGGATCCTAAGGTATTCGATATATATAAACTCGATATAACAAACGGCAATACAACCATGGTCGCACAGAATCCAGGCAATATAACAGGATGGCTTACCGATTGTAACGGTAAGCTCAGGATGGCTGTAATTGATGATGGTATTCAGTCCCAAATATTATATAGGGAAAAGGAAGAGGATGAATTTAAGCTGATTCTTGCAACAGAATATGGAGAATCGTTTAGTCCCATTATGTTCGACAAAGATAATAAGAGCATTTATGCTGCAACAAATGTGGGCAGAGATACTGCTGCCATTGTAAAGTTTGATTTGGAATCGAAAAAACAAGATGTTATTTATGAGAGAAATGACGTTGATGTATCAAATTTGATTGTCAATCCTAAAACCAAGGAAGTTTTAGGTATAATTTATATTACAGATAAGATAAGACAGGAGTACTTTAATAAAAAACTTAAAGATATAATGGATAAAGTTTCTGCCAAATTTGACAGGGATAAGCAGATTGGAATAAACGATTTGTCGGAAGATTTAGCTAAATTCATATTTTCAGTTGGTGATGACAGGGACCCGGGGGCGTATTACTTTTATGATTCCTCAACTGATAAGCTTAAAAAGCTGGGAGATGTTTTGCCATCAATCAATCCTGAAAAGATGGCAAAAATGCTGCCAATTTCATATAAGAGCCGTGACGGGCTTACAATTCACGGCTATCTAACATTGCCTGCCAACAAAATTCCTGAAAATTTACCTGTCATAGTCAATCCTCATGGCGGACCATGGGCTAGAGACACGTGGGGTTACAATCAGGAAGTACAGTTTTTGGCAAACAGAGGTTATGCAGTTTTACAGGTTAACTTCAGAGGTTCTACAGGTTATGGTAAAAAATTTGTTGATGCCGGAAACAAGCAGTGGGGACTGAAAATGCAGGATGATATAACTGACGGTGTTCAATGGCTTATTAAGCAGGGTATTGCTGATCCCAAAAAGATTGGTATATATGGTGCTTCCTATGGTGGGTATGCTACATTGGCCGGAATTGCATTTACACCCGATTTATATGCTGCAGCAGTTGATTATTGCGGTGTTTCCAATATATTCACACTTTTGAAAACTATTCCACCATATTGGGAAACCCAGGTTAAGATGTTTTATGAAAGGGTAGGAGATCCTGAAAAGGATAAGGAACTTCTAACGAAGATTTCACCTGTATTCCACGCAGACAAAATAAAGACACCTTTATTTGTTGCACAGGGTGCTAATGATCCTAGGGTAAATAAGGCTGAATCCGATCAAATAGTAGAAGCTTTGAAGAAAAGAAACATCACTGTTGAATACATGGTAAAGGATAACGAAGGCCATGGTTTTGCAAACGAGGAAAACAGATTTGACTTCTATAAAGCCATGGAAAGCTTCTTTGCAAAACATTTGCTGGAGAAATGATTGAGATAAAATAAAAGAATAAAATGTAAAATTGGCCCATGCTTCGTAAAACTTAAGGAAGCTATGGGCTAATTTATTGCTTGAACTGATTTCTGACTTCTGGTTTCTGATTTCTGTTTTCTGTCCCCTATGTGTTATAATATACAAAGGGTGATCAGGCATGGGACTTAGGAAAGGTCAGAAAGAGCTTGTAGAAAATTATAGAGGCGGATATTGTGCAGTGCCGGCAATTCCAGGCGGTGGTAAGACTTACTGCCTGTCTGTTTGGGCTGCTCGTATGATTGCTATGGGTATATCCAAGCCCGGTAAAATACTGATTGTTACATATATGAACAGTGCTGTAAACAATTTTAAGCAAAGGATAAGTGCTGAGCTTCAAAAGCTTGGTATTCAAGGCAATAAAGGATATTTTGTTTCTACAATTCATGGATTATGCCTTCAGATCATAAAGGAAAAACCTGATCATATCACCGCCAATGAGGAATTTGGAATTGTTGACGAGGTAACTAAGGTTCAAATTATTAACAGTGCAGTTGATGAATGGAAAAGAGGCAATGAAAGAAGGCTGGCTTTCTTTATAGATGAACAGAATTTCAGTTCAAATAAATTGAATGATATATATAAGACATGGCATGATAAATTCTGCGGGTTGGTTTTAGGAGCAATTGGTGATTTTAAGTGCCGTGGCATAGGACCTCAGGAGGCTCGCCAAAGATGTAGCTCTTTACCTAATAATTCTTTTTTGAAATGTGCTTCGGAGGTTTATGAAATATATGACAGGAAGCTTAAAATACTAGGCTTTCTTGATTTTGACGATATGTTGTACAACTCGAAGAAGATACTCTTAGAAGATGCAAGCTTGCTTGAGAAATATCAGAAGAAGTATACATTTGTCTGTGAAGATGAGGCCCAGGATTCAAACCTTATACAGAGTGAAATTCTTACAATGCTTGCAAACGGAAATCTATTAAGGGTCGGAGACAGTAACCAGGCTATTTGCGGCAGCTTCTCAAACAGTGATTTTACTCTTTTTAAAAGCTTTTGTGAGAATCCTTCCACAACAGTATATAATATTACTCAGTCCAGCAGGAATACAAAAGACATTATAAACCTGGCAAATTATTTTGTAAAATATGTTAGGGAGCAACACCCCGTAATAGAATGCAGGGACAGCTTATTGCCCCAGTATATAGAGCCGGTTAGTGATGGCGATGAGAGAAGCAATCCTGTAATAAATGAGTATGGAATTAAGGTGGGGATTTTTCCTTCCTGGCCTGATGAAGCACGGAGGATAGTTAAGAAGGCAAAAGAATTTATAGATTTGTATCCTGAAAAGACTATTGCTATCTTAGCACCTAGTGCATGGAAAATTAAAGAAATTGTAGAGATTCTTGATTCATGGGATTTGCCATATGAGCAGCTTGATAATTCATCTCCTGAAAGAAACAAGACGGTCAGAATGTTAGGCAGGGTTATCGATTATATAGCTTATCCTGAGGACGGTGAGAAGCTGGCAAACATGATGTTTGAATGCTTTCTAACCGAAAGATACGATATAGATAATAGAGCACAAACAGATACGGAGTATGACAATTCTTTAGATGATATTAAAGAAGCTGAAGCTCAAGAGACTGAGGAGAAAAATAATGAGGATAAAAAGCTAAATCAAAAGGAAATGCTATTGCACTTTCTAAAAAGATACCCTACTGAAAATATTCTATATCCTAAAGGCGGTGAAATAAACCACAGAGATGTTCCCAAAGAGCTGCTGCATAGTAAGATTTGGTCGGATTTTTTAAGCCATATTGATCTTGTTAGGGAGCTTTTGGAATTTCCCGATACCATAGTCGAAAAGCTTATTTTGTATATATCGGAGAAGCTTAAGTTCGGTAGGGAAGAGAGGGCCATTGCTCAAAAGGTTGCAGGTGATGTAAGATATCTTATGAACAGAAGTCCTGCATGGCGATTGGGAGATTTGGCTTTGGAGCTTTTGAGCCCAAAGAATATGTTTAACTATTTTGCAGGGGTAGTTTGGGAGCTTAAGGGCTATGAACCCAAACCCGGTGTTATAACCGTGGCTACTTACCACAAATCAAAAGGGCTTGAGTGGGATGTTGTTTTCCTAACGGGACTTAATTATGCAGACTTTCCGGTTTCTTTGAAGGATAAGTTCATCGGTGAATACTGGTTTTTGAAAGAGGAGTATAAAAACCCTCAAGCAGTGATAAAAGCCGAGATGCAGAAAAAGATTGACGGAAGCTTTTCGGGAGATCCTCTTATAAAAGCAAAAATTGAGACTATATCTGAAAAGGCAAGGCTTCTTTATGTAGGTATAACAAGGGCCAAGCAGTATCTTTTCCTGTCGGGTGAGCATTCAAATCAAGGGAAAAGAAATGAGGTTCTACCGTGCCAGTATCTCATGGAGATAAAAAAGTTTATTGAAGAAAATGGGAGATGACGTTTATGGGGGCAACTGCAGATAAAAACAATAATATTATTCCTGAGGGGTTTCTATTCACACAGCAGTCTCTGTCTACTTTTGCAAGCTGTCCATTAAAGTTTAGAAAAAGGTACATAGAAAACCTTAAATGGAACAGCTATCCCGATGAAGATGTAAAAAAAAGACTGGATATGGGAAATGACTTTCATTTGATTGCCAATAGATACTTTTTAGGCATTAATGATGAATGGATTGAAGATGAAGAGCTTTCAAGATGGGTACAAAACTTAAAACATAGCTTTCCAATTATAGAAGATTATGTTTATCTGCCGGAGTACAAGATAAGGATGTCAGATTCCATTATAAGGCTTGAAGCCAATTACGACCTTATCATTGTTAAAAACGAAGAAATTGAGATTTGGGACTGGAAAACCCATTACTCAAAGCCTGGGCAGGATAAGGCAAAAAGGCGAGCAAGTTTACATAATAAACTTCAAACAATAGTATATATGTTTGTATTAAAAGAGCAATTAAAACTCATAAGTAAAAAAGAATTTGAATGCCATAAAATTTCAATGAATTACTGGCAGCCTGATCCACCGGAAACTATTGAAAAAATTGTATACAGCGATGAAAAGCATAGGCTTTTTAAGGAAGAGATTGAAAGCAGAATACAAAGAATTTATGATTATAACTATATGGAATTTGATAAAGAAAATTTTACAGAGCACTGTAAAATTTGCGAATTCAACTGGTTTTGTAATAATGAAAGGGTCGACTTTAAAGCATTAGAAGAGGATGAAGACTTCCTTGACAGCTTAAGATGGGAGGACTAGCACTGATATGAAGGTTAAGATAGCTGTAAAAAACGATGGTGTAAAGATTCCTGCGGAATTGATAGATGTAGCCGATAAAGATGAATTAATAGCCAGGCTGTTTTACAACAGGGGATATAAAGACCCTAACACAGTAAAGCAAATGCTCCATGACCAACTGTACGTTCCGGCGGATATATGGGAATTTCCCCATATGAAGGACGCTGTGAATATAATAAGAAATGCTATAGGACAAAAGCAAACCATAGCGGTTTATGGGGATTATGACGTGGATGGCGTAACCAGTACGGCACTATTGGTTCAATGTCTGGGATTTTTTACGCCAAATGTTTTGTATCATGTACCCGATAGATTTACAGAAGGATATGGAATGAATGAAGGGGTAATTAAAAGCCTATATGAAAAAGGTGTTTCACTTGTTATTACCTGTGACTGCGGAGTATCTAATGTTAATGAAGTAACCCGGGCCAAAGAGCTTGGAATGAGTGTTATAGTTACAGACCATCACACCATACCCGATGAGCTTCCTCCGGCAGATGTTATTTTAAATCCCAAGCTTTTACAAGAGGGGCATAAGGCGAGAAACCTGTCGGGGTGTGCCATGACTTATTTTCTATGCAAGGCACTTCTTAACAGTTATGGAATGGAAGAAAAATCGCAACTGTTTATGGATCTTGTTGCAATGTCTCTAATTGCTGATGTTGTAAGCCTCAACGGAGAAAACAGATATCTTTTGAAAAACGGATTGCCTTTATTGTTCAATACCAAACGTACAGGCTTAAAATCCCTTTTTAATATTATACAAAAAAGCAGCAGCCTTCAAACTGAGGAGGATGTTGCATTCCAGATTGCACCTAGAATCAATGCTGCTGGAAGGATGGATTCTGCAAGGCTTCCTGTTGATTTGCTCTTATCAAGAGATGTTAAAGCGGCTGAGGATATGGCATTAAGAATTAATTCCCTTAACGAAGAAAGAAAAAGAGTGCAGGAGCAAATAATTAAAGAGGCACAGGAGCTTGTTGAGAGCCACAAAAAAATGAAAAGCATACTTGTTTTGTACAGCGAATTCTGGCATCATGGAATTATTGGAATTGCCGCAGGCAAGATATGTGAGACATACAGGAAACCGGCCATTTTACTATCCCTTAAGGAAGACGGTCAAACTGTTGTGGGATCGGCAAGATCAACGGATGATGTTAATATATATGAGCTTTTAAAGGAGACTTCAAGCAAGCTTTTAAAATTCGGAGGACACTCAAAGGCAGCAGGCTTATCCTTAAAAAAGGAAGATATTGATGAGTTTACCAACGAGATTGAAGATACGGCTGAAAGGATTATATACACTGATAACAGCATGGAGATCCTTGTAGACAAAGAGCTTTCATTTGACGATATTGATGAGGATTTTTACGAAAGACTGAAAAAAGCAGGGCCATATGGTGAAGGCTTTGAGGCACCATTGTTTCTTACTAGGAACGTATCCATTCTAAATGACAGGATAACACCCAAAAATCACCATATAATGGTGGCTTCAGACATTAACGATGTTAGGCTGACAGCCGTTAAATGGTTTGGTGGAAGTGATAGCTTTAAAGGTAAGGTTTATGATATAGTATATAAAGTAGGGCTTAATTCGTATAAAAACAATACAAGTTTGCAGCTCACTATTGAACATATTGTTGAAACCAGTGGGGTAATACGGCAGGCCTTCCATGGAGAAATAGAAGATTGCAGAAATCTTGATGGAAGAGAAGCTGCTGAAATTTATGAGAATTCAATTGTATTTTATGAGGGATTAAGGGAAAGATGTCCGGTGGAAGGAGCATGTACAAGGCTTCAGCTTAAAAGGGCTGATAATCTGGTGTTTTTATCCATGCCAGTCAATTCGGATGTGTTCAGGGAAGCCGTATATATGGTAAACCCAAAGAGAGTTATTTTGAATTTTTCGGTGCTATCGGACTATACATTTAAGGGCTTTCTAACTTTATTATTTGAAATATTAAAAAAATCAACCACAACAGGTGAAGGCTCTTTGGAGCTCTATGAGCTTTCAATGATGCTTGGAGTTGAAGAGGAAATAGTAAGAGCAGCACTTAAATATCTCAAGGCTGCCGGCAAAATAGATTATATATATGAGCCTGATGATATCACGGTAACAGTGTGGCGAAAAAATGCTGCACCGAGTCATGATATATCAGTACACGAAAAAAAATTGGTTAACGCTTTGTTGGAGAAGAGTGCTTACCAAAGTTTTATCAAAAAGCTTGAATGCCATATGTTCAAGGAATATTTGAAGGTTTAGTTTTTAAGCTCATATGTCTATTACAGAAAAAGGAATACTAAAATGCTAATTTTGTATTCCAAAAATATAATAAATATGTATAATATATATATATTAGGGGCATTTTTTCATTCATGGAATGCCCCATTGGACAGTTAATCATTTTAATACCTAATATATGATATGGAGAGGAATCCAATGAAAAAAGCACTTTTTATTTACAATCCTATGTCAGGTGACAGGACTATACCCACTAAGCTTGATTATATTCTTGAGCGGTTCCAGGAAAAAAATATAGCCCTTATGCCGTACAGGCTGCACAGTGTAAAAGACAAAAACCTGACTAATATATTTCAGGAAGAGGCTTTTGACCAATTAATCATATCCGGTGGAGACGGAACACTAAACAGCATTGTCAATAAAATGCTTAAAAATAAGGTGAATGTACCTGTAGGCATTATTCCTTCGGGTACCTGTAACGACTTTGCCAGATGTCTTAATATTCCTAACTACCTTAATGATTGTTTGGATGTGATTCTTGAAGGTAATACGGTAGAAGTTGATGTTGGGCTTATAAACAATTCTAAATATTTCCTGAGCACTTGTGCCGGGGGGCTTTTTGTCAATGTTTCCTTCAGTACCCACAACGAGCTTAAAAAGAACTTTGGACCGTTTGCTTATTATCTTAAAGCATTAAATGAGGTCACAAACATCAAATCCTTTAATCTTAGAATAGAAACAGAAAATGATGTTGTAGAGGAAGAGAGTTTGTTATTCCTCATATTAAACGGCAAGCATGCTGCAGGTTTTTCAAATATCATAAAAGAAGCAGATTATTCTGATGGCCTTATGGATATAGTTTTGATAAAAAGCTGTTCTCATATTGATTTGGCCACACTGTTTTTCAAGGTATTAAGCAATGATTCATTAAACGACAAACATGTTTATAAGCTGACAGCTAAAAGCTGTACCATAACAAGCAACAGCGATGTAGGTATAAGTGTAGATGGAGAAAAAGCCCAAGGACTTCCATTAAAGGTTGAGTTCATAAATAAAGGTTTGAAGGTTTTTACAAAAGCATAGTTTTTTGACGTGATTATACGGGAAATTACGATATAATTCTATCTATAATGGATATCCTATTGTCGTGTGCAAATTTGGAAAGTTCTTGTTTGTATTCTTCATAGTACTTTTGGTGTTTGTGTTTGGAAAACTCGATGGGTTTTGTAGACTTGTTTGTAAAGATTTTGATTTTTTCTGAACGTATTTTTTTTAAATATTTTCTTATGAAAATTTCATCAAACTCGATTCTGTCAATATCACAATAATTAATGTAAAGAGTCTTGTTTTGCTCTAAGTTGGTTATTGTCAAGGTTGTCCAATCTTTGCTGCAGGATAGACAACGCTTTTCCAATACTCTCACCTCCTGTTATTTAGTTGATTGTAACAACATAAAATCAGAATAGAAAAATTATTGGTTATATTATTATTATACTATAAATGGCGGTTAAAATAAATATATGCAGCAATATTTATATTAAATACCATAACATATTTAATTTATTTAAAACATTATAAAAATCAATAAATTTACACTTGTCCGTCACAAATCCTGTCAATCATCGCTAATTCTTCGTCACTGAATTTGATGTTTTCAACGGAAAGGACAGTTTCTTCTATCTGGGCCGGTGAACTTGCACCGACAATGGCAGAGGTTACCGATTCTTTTCTTAAGACCCATGAAACAGCCATCTGGGATAGCTTCTGTCCTCTTTTAATTGCAATTTCATTCAAGAGGTTAAGCTTCTTTATCTTATCTTCTGTTATATCTTTTGGGTTTAGGAATATACTTGAGCTTGCAGCCCTTGAATCGGGAGGTATTCCTTTCAAATATCTATCGGTAAGAAGTCCCTGGGCAAGGGGTGAAAAAACTATACATCCCACGCCTTCCTTTTCTAAAACATCTAAAAGACCGTTTTCAATCCATCTGTTGAATATGGAATAAGATGGCTGGTGTATAAGGCAAGGTGTGCCTAAAGATCTAAGTATATCGACAGCCTTTTTGGTTTGCTCTGCATTATAATTTGATATTCCTGCATAAAGAGCTTTACCGCTTCTTACAATATGATCAAGAGCCCCCATTGTCTCTTCAAGGGGTGTATCGGGATCGGGCCTGTGGGAATAAAAAATATCCACATATTGAAGTCCCATCCTTTTAAGGCTCTGATCGATGCTTGCAATAAGGTACTTTCTTGATCCCCATTCGCCATATGGACCTGGCCACATATCATATCCGGCTTTTGTCGATATAATAAGCTCGTCCCTGTAACAAAGCATATCGGAACGCATAATTCTTCCGAAGTTTTCCTCAGCAGACCCGGGAGGAGGACCATAATTATTTGCAAGATCAAAATGGGTTATACCAAGGTCAAATGCCTTCCTGATCATGCTTCTGGCTGTTTCAAAATTATTGATACCTCCAAAGTTATGCCAAAGACCGAGAGAAACGGCCGGTAACTTTAGACCGCTTTTGCCGCACCTGCGATAAACCATTTTTTCATATCGTTTTGAGTCTGCCAAATAGCCCATAATAAGACATCCTTTCCCATTAGCAATGGCTGCCGATTTGAAATATCACCATTGGCTGTTTTGTTATTCTTCAAAATCCGGATATATGTAGATTTATATTTTAATGTTTCTTATTGAGATTATAAAGGTATTAATCTCATTTTTCAATAGATTTCAATTTTAATACATAAATAATATTGACACAGAGGATTAATGCTATTAATATATTTATGATTTTTTTGTATTGGTTAAATGTGTATCGATACAGTTTGTGAAATGGGGGATCGCTATTGAAGGGTTTAAGTACGAAAAAAGTGGTATTGGGCGGACTATTCATGGCATTGATTTGTGTGACAACTATGTTTACCAGGATTCCGCTACCTAAAGGATATTTCAACCTTGGTGATGTTTTTGTAATGCTGTCGGCTGTTTTTCTTGGAAAGTATTACGGCTTTTTAGTAGGTGGGATTGGTTCTGCCATGGCAGATATGTTAACAGCCAGTTATATATATGCACCTGTAACGCTTATTATTAAAGGCCTTGAAGCGTTTGCAACAGCTGCTGTAATTGGTAATGAAAAAGGAACAGGAAATAACGTTAAGACTGTTGCAGCAGTTTCAGTCGGATCTTTTATAATGTTTACAGGTTATTTTATAGCAGAAGCGTTTTTGTTCCGTTTATTGGATGAAAGCTTTGGTGTTGCTGTTGCAATGATAAATGTACCTGCTAATGTTTTGCAGGGATGCCTCAGCGGTCTGGTAGCATTTTTACTTATTAAGGTCTTAACAAAGACCAATTTGATTGCTACGGAATAAAATTTTAGAGGAATTTATATATACCTAAAAAAGACAATTCATGCAATTGTCTTTTTTTATTAAGTATATTATTATAAACTTATATTATTATGCCCTTTTGGGTTTGTGAGTTTTGGAATATTAAGCAAAAACATAGGCAAAATAATAGAAGGGAGGAAAGAGGTATAAGTGTACGTAGCCTATTTATTCCATTATTAAAAATATTATTAAGGGGTGTCATTTAATGAAAAAATTACTTGCGGCTGTACTGACTACAACAACTATATTTTCCAGTACAGTAATTCCGTCTGTGAATGTGTCGGCTGCGACAATTTCCAGCTCTGATTATGCAGTTGCATTTAAGGATTCCTTATGGTTTTATGATGCAAACAAATGTGGTCCGGATGTTGCAAAGGATAATGTTTTCAGTTGGAGATCGGCATGTCATACCGATGATGGTAAATTTGTCGGTGCTGATTTTACAGGTGGGTTCCATGATTGTGGAGACCATATCAAGTTTGGTATCACCAATGGTTATGCAGCATCAATCATAGGTTGGTCACTTTATGAATTTAAAGAGGCATATGATGGGGCAGGACTCACAAACAAGGCTTTATCCACATTGAAGTATTTCACCGATTATATAATCAAATCAAGAGTTAGTTCAACCAAATATTGTTATCATGTTGGAGAACCGTCAGATCATGATTATTGGGGACCTCCGGAGCAGCAAAATCGTGACAGGAATAGAGTTTATTATGTAGAACCGTCAAGCCCGGCATCTGATGTATGTGGATTGTACTCCGGTGCGTTAAGTTTGATGTACTTAAACTACAAAGATATTGATTCTACATATGCAAACAAGTGTCTCGAATTGTCAAAGGAACTTTATGCTTTAGGCAAAAATAGAGGGACATGTAAAGCTGACGGATTCTATACATCCACTTCAGGTGATGACGATATGGCTTGGGCTGCAATATGGTTGTATGTTATAGAAAAGAATAATTCCTATCTGACGGACATAAACAGCCTCTTAAGCTCGCCTGAAACAAACTGGGCAATATGCTGGAATGATATGAAGCTTGCTGCAGCATATGTAATAGGAAGTGTTACAGGACAGGCAAAGTATAAGGATGCTGTTACATCAAATCTTAATTATTGGATGAATAGTGTTCCTAAAACACCTGGAGGAGTTAAATTCCTGACAGAGTGGGGAATGTTGAGGTACAGTGCATCGGCGTCAATGCTTGCATTATTGCAATATAAACTTACAAATGATGAAAAGCTAAAGACATTTGCAAAAAGCCAAATTGATTACATATTGGGTAACAATCCTGCCAATATGTCCTATGTAATAGGTTTTGGAAACAAGTGGCCTCAGCACCCGCATCATAGGGCTGCTCAAGGAACCATTGGATGGGACAACTGGAAGGCACCGGCGAAAAACGTTTTAATAGGTGCATTGGTTGGCGGACCCGATATGTCGGATAACTATACTGATGTTGTTGACAAATACCAGGCAACTGAGGTAGGTATCGATTACAATGCAGGTTTGGTTGGTGCAATGGCAGGAATGGTAAAATATTTCGGGGATATACCTTCAGCTACTCCTACCAGCACTAAGGCTCCAACACCTACTCCTACCAAGTCTGCAACTCCGACTCCAACAAGCAGTTTTATACCTGAAGATGTAAATAAGGATAGAGTTGTTAATATGGCTGACGTTATAGCACTTGCAACATCTTTTGGAGCTGTTAGGAATGATGCAAAATATAAGCAGGAATGCGATATCAATAATGACGGATCAATCAATATGAGTGACGTAATGATGATTGCACAAAAATTTAATTACACTTATTGATACATTAATACTGGGGCATAACCGCAAAAATATAGAAAAAATTCAGGATTCGGAATTAAATCAATATAATAATTCCGAATCCTGAATTCTTTATTTTAAATCCTAAATCTTATTTTCAATTCACTACTCCAAAATCTGAATTCCTAATTCCAAGTCCCAATTCAAACTCCAACTTCTGTTTTTTGACTTCTGACCTCTGACTTCTGATTTCTGTCTATCTTCTAACTTTATACTTCTTAAGCTTAATATCTAGTTCTTGAACTAATTTTTCCATTGAGTATGATGCATCCTTCATCTCTTCAATGGCTTTTAACTGGTGTTCTGTGGTTGCGGCAACCTGCTGACTTGATGCTGCAGTTTCCTCAGAAACTGATGAAATATTTTCAATTGCACTTATTACCTGATCCTTATCTGTTTGCATTTTGGTGACTGAATTGTTTACCTCATTGATTTTTTGAACTATTCCTGTAATGGCAGTGGCGATATCTGTAAAGGCACTGTCTGTCATATTTACTGCATTGTTCTGTTCCTGGGATATTTTTTTCATCACATCCATTGCCTTAAGGGCGAGTTGTGATTCTTCCTTAATATTCTGCATCAGTCCGATAATCTCTTCTGTTGATTTTCTGCTTTGATCGGCAAGCTTTCTTACCTCTTCTGCAACAACAGCAAATCCCATACCTGCATCACCGGCTCTTGCAGCTTCAATTGCCGCATTAAGTGCAAGCAGGTTCGTCTGTTCTGCGATGTTCTCAATGGATTCAACAAAAAGTCCTATATCCTGGGTGGTAGTAGTTAATTTTTCTATAACCGAGAAGATTTTCTGTGAAGATTCATAGTTCTGTGAAGATTTGTCACGAAGAGTGCTGACTGCTTCCAAACCAATTGAGTTGAGTTCGTTAATCTTGTTTGTTTCATTTATTATACCGTTATAGCTTTCATACACAAAGCTAATTTGTTCCGAAAGCTTTTCTACCATTGAAACGCCTTGCTGTGCATCTGCAGCTTGATCTGATGCACCTTTGGCAATTTCGTCAACGGTTTTTGATATTTCTTCCATAGCAGCGGCAGCTTCCTGAGCAGTTTTACTTACTCTGCCCGATGCCTGGATAATGGAAGTGGATAATGAAAAGAAGCTTTCAATAAGTAAACGGATATCGCTAAAAACTGAGTTGACTGAAGAGGCAACACCTTCTAAATTTTCAAAGCTGTGGGATTCGATTATGTGAGAAATGTCGCCATTTTTAACTACTTCGAGCTCCTTGGAAAATGACTTTACTAATTTTTTAAGCCTTAAGCGGATTGCAAGATCCGTAACGAGTGAAGAACCGACAGATGCAAATAAAAAGACTATTAATGAAACAACAGTATTGTTTTTAAATACAAAATTACTTAATAGAAATGCACCTACACCAATAGCAGCAGATATAACGAATACAATGCTGAATAATTTTAGAATTTGATTTTTTAGCATAATATTACCTCCGTACCTGATAATTTAATATGATAGTTTCCGTGCGGTACTGCTTTATAGTAAAATAATAGGGTTCTTTATGAAATGTCGGAAATGACTTTTTATTTAAGGTATATTAAATACGTTTTACTTTTAATCTTACATTTATCAGAGAAAAATAACCAACTCTTAACAAAAGTTGCCATAGACAAATGTAAAATATTAGTCGTATTTAATTTAATTGGATAAGTAATTATTTAATCATGCTTTATTGCATATATATTAAAATAATTCGATAAAAAAATTAAAAATCCTTCTTGCTCTTTAAAATAAATAACTTTCCAGATTTGCAAATGAAAAATCATCATGGAATTAATGTATTGACACCTGTTGTATAATTGTATACAATTATACAAAGAGATAGATATCACTGCAACATCAAATTAGTATTAATTTTGCATTATCTACCCGTACATATATTGACTATTTATAAAGGGGGATTAAAATGATTGTATTCAATAAGAAGACAAATACATTAGAACAAACACAATATAAATACAGCCTACAGGATGTTTCGGAGCCCAACCTTTTCAGAGAAATATTCAGCTATGATGAAATACCCAAGTGTGCATTCAACCACAGAAGGGTTCCTATGCACCCTGCAGATGAAATATGGATAACCGACACAACATTCAGAGACGGGCAGCAATCAAGAGCTCCTTATACTGTTGAGCAGATTGTGACACTATATGATATGCTACATAAATTAGGCGGTCCTAAAGGAATAATAAGGCAGAGCGAGTTCTTCCTATACAGTGATAGAGATAAGCAAGCGGTGTATAAATGTTTGGAGAGGGGATATAAGTATCCTGAAGTAACCAGCTGGATTAGAGCCACAAAAAACGACTTTATACTGGCTAAGGATATGGGTATGAAAGAAAGCGGTATTTTAGTTAGCTGCTCGGATTACCATATATTCAAAAAGCTTAATATGACTAGAAAGCAAGCATTAGACCATTATATGAGCATTATAAAAAGTGCTATAGATGTTGGTATAAAGCCTCGTTGTCATTTTGAAGATATTACCAGAGCTGACTTTTACGGATTTGTTGTTCCGTTTGCATTAGAGCTCAAAAAGCTTATGGACGAAAGCGGTATTCCGATTAAAATACGTGCCTGTGATACATTAGGCTATGGTGTATCTTACTCGGGTGCGGCACTTCCAAGAAGCGTACCAGGTATTATATATGGTCTGAGGCACTATGCAGGTTTTCCAAGTGAGCTTATAGAATGGCATGGACATAATGATTTCTATAAAGCTGTATCCAATTCTGCTATTGCATGGATGTATGGAGCATCCAGTGTTAACTGCTCTCTTCTCGGTATCGGTGAAAGGACAGGAAATACTCCATTAGAGGCAATGGTAATTGAATATGCACAGCTAAGGGGTACAACTGACGGAATGGATACCACCGTAATAACTGAAATAGCTGAATATTACGAAAAGGAAATTGGTTATGAAATTCCTTCACGTACTCCATTTGTCGGAAAGCATTTTAATGTTACACAAGCCGGGATTCATGCCGATGGACTTTTGAAGGATGAAGAAATATATAATATATTTGACACAAACAAGTTCTTGAAAAGACCTGTTGGTGTTGCGATAAACTCTCATTCGGGCTTGGCCGGGATAGCACATTGGATTAATACTTACTTTGGACTTTCCGGTGTAAAGAAGATTGATAAGAAGGATGAAAGAGTTATAAAGCTGAAAAGCTGGATAGATGACCAATATAAAGACGGGCGTGTTACAGCTATAGGAGATGAAGAGCTCTTAGAAGCGATAGGTGAGCTTACACCCGATATATTGGATCTCGCACTATAAAGAATATTGAGGATGATTGAAATGTCAAAAATAGAGCATAACGAAAGCGATAGTAATTTACATTCATTAAGAGGCAAAGTATTCAGTCAGATTCAGAATGATATTTTAAACGGTAAATTTCAACCTGGGGACAGTCTTATTGAAACAAGGCTGTCCGAAGATTTGGGAGTTAGCAGAACCCCTATACGAGAGGCACTTAGGCAGTTGGAGCTTGAAGGGCTTGTTCAGTCTATCCCGAATAAAGGTGTTGTAGTAACTGGCGTTTCAACTAAAGATATTAAAGATATATATACCATAAGGATGATGATAGAAGGACTTGCTGCCAGATGGGCGGCAGAAAACATAACAGAGGACGAGATTAATGAATTAAAAGAGTGTCTTGATCTGGAGGAGTTTTATACTATTAAAAACGATACCGAGCAGGTGTTAAAGCTCGATTCAAAGTTTCATGGATTAATTTTTAAGGCAAGCAAAAGCAAGCCACTGTTATATATGCTTGGAACATTCCATCTTTATATTCGCAGAGCCAGAAACATATCGATTAGTTCTCCAGGAAGGGCACAGCAGGCTTTTTTAGAACACAAGGCAATATTTAAGGCTATCAGCGAGGGAGATGCAAAAATGGCTGAAAGCCTTACTACCGAGCATGTAAAAAATGCAAGTATTAACCTTATTAAACAGACCAGCAACACTCAAGAGATATAAATAATCAATGCTTTATTTAAGCTCCATATTGTATATGGCTATGGGGTTAAAATTGCCGTCACTATCCTTTAATTGAACTACAAATGAATATATCCCGGCTTCTTTAATAGTGGCTCTGTCCCATGCAATAGCAAACCATACAGGCGTGTTTGGGCTTGTTGAGTTTACGGTATACTCAGGTTTTGAGTCTATGGGTTTGCTTAAATTTATATTGCCGTTTTTATCAGAACTATAAATGCCGCAATATAAGGTATGTTTACCCTTTGGCAAACCCCCTATACTTATATGGGACAGATATTTTTCATTTGCTGTCCAGAAGGGAATTATTTCGGATAATTCTCCTGATACGGTAGAGCCGTCTTTAGTTTCAGCAAATATTATATTTACTTGAGGCTTTAATATGCTTGCAGTCCTGTTGGCAGCATCCCAGGTGACTATGCTGTTTACAGCCTCTGCTACTTTTCTTAATGGCAAAAGTGTTCTTCCATCCATAATTATAGCCGGAACATCCGTCTTAAGCTCGGAATTATTTACAATCACCTTGACAGTATTATATCCGTTGTATTTATTGGTGCTTTCGGCAGCTACCACAACAGTTATTAAAAGGAACAGAATCATAACAAAAGGTATTGTTCTTTTCATAAAAAAACCCCCTTACGGATTAAGTTGGTAAAGACTTTTAAACATCTCATTGTCTATATAAAAATATCATTGTAATATTGAATTGTAACTGTAGGCATATTATATGTTATAATATAGTGAAATTTATACCGTATTTGAAATTATTATCGGTAATTCCGATTTAAATATTGATAGGTAGATTACATTTTTAGCATGGATAAATTAGGTTTTATTTATAGGAGTCATATATGAAATTACCTTTAGAGTTTTTGGAAAAGATGAAAAATCTTTTAGGAGATGAAGAATACCGAAGCTTTATGGATTCTTTCGACAAACCCAGGTTTTATGGACTAAGAATTAATACCCTTAAAATAAAAGTCGAGGATTTTATAAAGATATCTCCATTTAAGCTTACACCGGTACCCTGGACAAAAGACGGTTTTTACTACAGCGGGGATTATTCTCCGGGAAAACATCCGTATTATAATGCAGGCCTTTATTATATTCAGGAGCCAAGTGCCATGTATCCTGGATATGTTGCTGATGCAAAGCCGGGTGAACGCATACTCGATTTATGTGCTGCTCCCGGGGGAAAATCGGTACAGTTGGCAGCCGGATTGGATGGAAAAGGAATTTTAGTCTCTAATGACATAAATACCGACAGGGTAAAGGCATTGGTAAAGAACATTGAGCTAAGCGGCATAAAAAATGCAGTTGTTACAAATGAATCTCCCGATAACCTGGCAAAAAGGTTTGGTGCCTTCTTTGACAAGGTTTTAGTGGATGCTCCATGCTCCGGTGAAGGTATGTTCAGAAAGGATGAGGAAGCACAGAAAAGCTGGAGCAATTTCAAATCCGACAAATGTGCCGTAATGCAGAGGGATATTTTAGAAAGTGCTGATAAGCTTTTAAAGCCTGGCGGATATTTGATATACTCTACCTGCACATTTTCGCCTGAAGAGGATGAAATGATGATTTCTGAGTTTTTGGAAAAGCACAGAGAATATACGATATGCGACATTCCAAAGTGTGGAGGTATAGATGACGGAAGGCCCCAATGGTCCGACGGTAATCCGGAATTATTAAAGACATCAAGATTGTGGCCCCATAAGCTTGATGGTGAAGGACATTTTACTGCAATGCTCAAAAAAAACGAAGACTTGAGTGATTTTGGACAAGCCAATGTGTCGGAGCAAAATATCGGTGGAAAGATGGATAAAGCTTTATTGGATGAGTTTTTTAAATTTGCTGAAGATAATTTTAATTGTGAAATAAACGGGCGGTTTGAACTAATAGGGAGCCATTTATACTGCCTGCCTTTCGAAACTCCGTCCCTTGACGGACTGAAGGTTGCCAAATTCGGTTGGTATCTCGGTGAGTTCAATAAGGGCAAATTTAACCCCTCCCATTCAATGGTTATTTCATTGAAAAAAGAAGATATTAATAATGTATTGGATCTTAGCTCGTCATCAAACGAGGTGTTAAGCTATTTAAAGGGCGAGACCCTTATAATGGAAGGAGTAAATGACGGACTTATATGCGTATGTGTCGATGGACATACTTTAGGTTGGGCCAAATGCAGCGGAGGAGTTATAAAAAATCAGTATCCCAAGGGATGGCGCAGAATGTGTTAAGCTTAAAATTACTTTATGGAAAGCAGGGCAGAAATGAGAAATACACAGCGTTTGGATAAAATTGTTTCCAATTTTGGGTATGGAACAAGAAAAGAAATTAAAGCAATGATTAAAAAGGGCCTGATAAAAGTTGACGGACAGGTTGCACAGGACGGCAGCACTCATGTTGATCCTAATACAAGTGTGATTGAAGTAAAAGGTGAAGTTTTAAATTATAAAGAGTTTGTATACATTATGCTAAATAAGCCTCAGGGGGTTATTAGTGCAACATTTGATCAGAGACACAAAACAGTGGTTGAGCTTATGCCTAAGGAGCTTTTGCACTACAATCTTTTTCCCGTGGGCAGACTGGATATAGATACAGAAGGATTGCTTATAATGACTAATGACGGTGAACTGGCTCATGAAGTTTTATCTCCCAAAAAACATGTAAAGAAGAAATACTATGCCCTAATCGAAGGCAATGTTACCGAGTCTGACAGGGAAGAGTTTAAAAAGGGCGTAACATTAGACGACGGATATAAGACAATGCCTGCCATCCTTAACATCATAAGATCGGGAAACATATCGGAAATTGAGCTTAGCATAGTTGAAGGCAAATTTCATCAGGTAAAGAGAATGTTTGAAGCTTTGGGAAAGAAAGTGAAATATCTTAGGAGAATTGAAATGGGAGGAGTTTTGTTGGATGAAAGTTTAAAACCTGGAGAATGCAGAGAACTGACAGATGAAGAATTGACTGCTTTAAAGAATTCGGCAGGGAAAGGACTTGGAGATGAATAAGCAAAATATTGGGAAATTAAATCTTTTCTTATCTGGTCTGGAACAAAGAATAAGGGACAGAGTGGATTTTTTTAAAAGTATAAGTATTAAATTTAAATCAGGAACAAAGGAATATCCTGCAAACATTTCCATAGACAACGGCAAGCTCAAAATGAATTATAACGGCAAGACGGAAATAGGAGAGATAGAATGGCTTTCGGCCCGATTGTCTAAAATTGCGGAAAATTATGATGCAGCACTTGTTATATATGAAGAAAGAGGTACTACCATTTATATAGAAGCTGATAATAAAAATGTAAAAATGAGCGTTAAGGAAACAAAAGCAAAGGAAAATACAGTTGATGAAAAGAGACTTAACCATAATGAGACATCTCAGATTGCAAATCGTGATTATTTCATAAAGATTGGAGAAGCTGATGATGTTTTAAAAGAAATCGGGATATTGAGCGAAAACGGTAAAGTTAAAAATGACATGATCCGAAAATATAACCAGATAGATCATTTTGTTGAAATACTCAATGGATTGTTAAAGAGGATAGCAGAAAAAAATGAAGTTATTACGGTTCTTGACTGCGGGTGCGGAAAGTCATACCTTTTATTTGTGTTAAATTATTACATAACTGAAGTGCTTAAGAAAAAGTCGTATTTCATAGGCATAGACTATTCGAAAACTGTTATACAGGCTTCAAGAAAAATGGCTTCAAACCTTGGCTATAGCAATATGGAATTTAAAACTATGGATATTTGCAATTACAGGCCTGAACGTAAGATAAACTTAGCAATCAGTCTGCATGCATGTGATACGGCAACCGATCATGCAATAGGTGTTGCGGTGAATAACAATGTTGAAGCGGTAGTCATGGTACCATGCTGTCAGAAGGAGATACTGAATCAATATTCATATGAGCCTTTTTCACAGGTTTTAAAGCATGGTATTTTAAAAGCAAGAATGGCAGATGTGCTCACTGACGGTATAAGGGCACTATTGCTCGAAGGAAAGGGCTATAAAGTATCCATGCTTGAATATATATCACCTCTTGAAACACCTAAAAATCTTATGCTTATTGCAGAGAAAGTACAAAACGGAAACAAAAAAGCGGTGGAGGAGTATATAAAATTAAAAAATGCATTAGGAATAGAACCAACTCTTGAAAAGGCCATTTACAAAGATATTGAGACTTATTGGCAGAGTTGAGAAGCCTAATTGATAATTAATGTTTACAAGAATGTTAATTTAGTATGTAAAAATGTTTTGTTTTTTATTAGATTTATGGTATAATAATATAGGTCGATATGCATAATAATTTGTAAGTGTATTTTGAAAACTTTATAACGTTAACACTTAAGCTATGTTTTCCCAGTGTTAAAAAAGCAGTGAGAAATGGATGAAATGCTTTGCAGTTAACTACAATACTAATGTTGAGGTGATCGTAATGAGTTTAAATTCTCAACCATATGCGGAGAACGGTGTTTTTATTTCCAATAGCTCCTTAAGTGTTGGAGAAGAAGTGGCAATAACTTACGAAGGATTATTGGCAAAGAGTGGTGCGGACCAGATTTTCCTGCATATTGGGTATGGTGAAGAGTGGTTGGATAAAACCTTTATACCAATGGAAAGGGAGAATGGCGTTTTTAAAGGAACCTTCAAAATAGCACTTCCAGACGATCTGAATATTTCTTTTAAAGACAGTGCAAACAACTGGGACAATAATTCATCAATGAATTACTCCTTTAAGATTACAGGGAAAACAAAAGCTGCTAAGAAGTCAACATCTAAAGCTGCTAAGAAAGACAGTGATGCAGAAACTAAAGCACAGTCTAAAGAAGCAAAGAAATCGACAAAAGCTAGTGACGAAAAGAAAAGTTCAGCTAAATCAAAGAGCCAGTCAACTGATGAGGTTAAGGAGAAAAAAGCAGCTTCAACTGCGAAAAAAAGCACAAAATCAACAACAAAAGCTTCTACCAAATCAACTTCAAAATCGTCAAAAGAGAATTAAATTGTAGTAACAATAAATATATAGAAATGCCGAAACACTTTATACTCATCAATATAGACAGTTTTAAATGTCTCATAACGGGATGTTTGGAAACTGGTATTATAGGTATAAAGTGTTTTTTAATGTCTATAGAAAAAATAATATTATTGTCATTTTTCCGGCTTTTGAATAGTATGATATAGGAAAAATAAATGGGAAGTGGAAAAATTGACAATATATGTTGTGCAGCCTGGGGATTCATTGTGGTCCATATCGAGAAGATTTGGAGTCAGTATGGATTCTATCAGTTCTGTTAATAAATTATATGAAGTACCTGCCCTTGTAATAGGTCAGGCATTGGTTATTCCAACGAATGAATCATTATATACGGTTAAGCCGGGTGACAGTCTTTGGTCTATTGGAAACAGATTTGGAATAAGATATGAGACACTTGCACAGTATAACGGTATTCCATATCCATATGTCATTCAAGTAGGAATGACATTAAGAATTCCGGAGCTTAGAAAAAATTATGGCTATATAGAAGTTAACGGCTATATTGAAACTTCTACAGCCGAAAGAGAATCTGAAATCATAAATGACGTAGGTAAATATCTTACTTATATAACCCCTTTTAGTTATGATGTAAAATCAGATGGCACAATCAATGATATTGACGATACAACTATTAGAAAAACAGCAGGAGATTACAAGGTCGCACCCCTTATGGCAATAACCAATCTCAGCAATGGTAATTTCAGCAGTGAAGTTGCTCATTCCATATTGGCAGATGATGCTGTATCCCGAAAGCTATTGGATAATGTAATAGACATTATGAAGAGAAAAGGGTTCTATGGATTAAATGTGGATTTTGAAAAAATTTTTCCGGAAGACAGGGAATTATACAACAGTTTTTTGAGAAAAGCAGCGGATAGATTGCATGAAAACAAATATGTTTTGTCCACTGCACTTGCACCAAAGTATTCGGCAGAACAGGCAGGAGCATGGTATGAAGCTCATGATTATAAGGCTCATGGAGAAATTGCAGATTTTGTTATAATTATGACATACGAGTGGGGATGGTCAGGAGGACCGCCAATGCCTGTAGCACCAATTAAATCTGTGAGAAGGGTATTGGATTATGCGGTTTCTGTAATACCGAGGAAAAAAATAATGATGGGTATGCCTTTGTATGGTTATGACTGGACACTACCATATGTTTCGGGAGGTCCTTTTGCTCGGCGTAAAAGCCCGCAGGAAGCATTAAGTATTGCTTCAAGGCACGGTTCCATTGTAAAATATGACATAGAAGCTCAGTCACCATATTTTAACTATTATGATTCAGACGGAAAAGAACATATTGTCTGGTTTGAGGATGCAAGAAGTGTCAGAGCCAAATTCCTTACGGCTGTTGAGTATGGCTTGAGAGGAGTAAGCTATTGGGTATTGGGCGAATCATTCCCTCAGAACTGGCAGGTGCTGGATAACATGTTCAATATAGTAAAAGTCATAAGATAGTAATGTGATAAGGAATAGCTAAAATAATGTGCATAATGTAAAAATTAATTGGTATTTAAAAAATCCAATTAATTTTTACATATATGCATATAAATGAGAAGTTTTTGATATTTACCTGCAAAGTTAAAAATAACAAGAAAGGGAAAATGCGTGTGGGGATACAATTTTTGATAAACACTGCAATATCGGTTGCGATGCTTGTATTAGGCAAAAGAATATCTAAAAAAACAGAAGATAAAAAGGTTAAGATTATTTTATGGACAATATTTTTCATTGTAAGCATACCGTCCCTTGTTGTTCTACTATTACCGGTATTTTATACACCCGCATGGATGATTGAATTTAAGGCCATAAGGGGTGTAGAATTATTAACCGTTTTTGTAGCTTTATTTATAGGTTTTGCAGTTAATGAAATGAGCATTAAAAACGGCATTGTATTGAATAAATATAAAAAGTACTTTTATATGATAAGTATATTTATACTGATACCCCAATATATAAACTATTTTCCCATTTTGGTGGATTACGATAACTTCAAAGATGAGTGGATAGACGGTGTATGCATACAATCTGAAGATTTTACATGTGCACCATCGTGTATGGCTACTGTTTATAACTTTTTCGGACAAAAAAAGACAGAGGTTGAGATGGCAAAATCATTGCATACCAGCCGTTCCGGTACAAGCCTGTCCCAAGTGTTGAGATATGCAAGGCAAAATAAGATGGGAGTCAGATGTAAGGTATCTAAGGAGTTGGACTACATAAGTGTTCCGGCTATCCTTGAGGTGGAAGTTTCAGGAATTGGACATGTAGTTGTTTACTTAGGGATGAATGGGGGAAAATATATAATAGGTGATCCCCTTGTAGGAAGGATTGAGATTTCAAAGGAACAATTGTTAAATGATTATAAATTTGGAGGAGTATTATTGGAATTTACACATATTTAAAATAAGAGTTTAAAATACTTGCGTATTAAAATAAGTGAGTAATAAAATAGACCTTTTGCATGATATAAAGACTATTTAAAATCTAAATAGTAAATATGACTAAATTGTACAATTGAAAAAACTATCAAAAGGTGGTACAATAATAATAGAGTGGTAGTTAGTATTGACAGATTTCATGGATCTTTCGAATGCTGCTTTTCTTTGACTCATATGATTAACTGTTACTTCTTCAATTTTATTTCATTTCAATAAACTTGTTTGTTACATATCCAATAGTTTTTGGTGAAAACAAATAATCATTACTACAATTCAATAAATTTTTGACATTATTATTTGAGGACATTTACACTTAAATATTTGTTAATTTTATGCTCTTTTAACCAACGGATTGGGCTTGTTGTAAGGAGGCAGGTTTTATGTTCTGGTTTAGAAAAAACATTTATCATAGAATAATTGCATTTATATTTGGAATAATATTTATACTCTCTACATATTTTATTATTACAATAACCATTGTTCACAGTTAATAACATTAATTAAGGAATTTGTTTTACTAAATGTAAAATTGAGAATGATTATGAAAACACTTTGAGATTAAATTCTTGAAGTGTTTATTTTATTATTCTGTTATTTTGTTCAATTTCTTGACACAGCAAATGATGACTTATATAATTATTTAGAATTAAACCGGGTTATTTGGTTATCCTATGTTCTGGGGGAAAAATATGAGCAACAATCCAAACCGAGATAAGATAAAGGATATAAAGTTTTATATACCGGAAGCGTTTAAGTTTTATAGCATAAAGAATGAGAATTTGACGCCCATTCTATTTGTTGTGACACTAATAGTTTTATTTGCATTTGAATATATTCCTTTTCCTGAAACACTAAGTGATTACAAAGGTGTTTTTATATTTATAAGGCTTATTATGGCGAATATGTGCTATTTAATTTATTTGTCGGCATATATTAAGGATTTGAAAGGGGAAAAATATACTGTAAAGCAAATGATATTTCCAGGTTGGAAAAAAGTCGTCAATTTATTTGCTGTATCAATTGTAAATGTAGTTTTATTTACTGCTTCAATTATAGTTTATTTTCTTGTGCCTGCAGTACTTATATATTTAACTGTTATATTTTGTCCATGCTATATATCGGATAAGAACAACAACATAATCGAATCATTTATTGCAAGTAAAAATGCTACAATAGGCTATAGAATGGGGCTTCTGTCTCTTATTGCCAAGTTTTTGTTTCCTGTATCTGTTCTATTGCTTTTGACACTCATGGTAGCGGGTTCATCCACCAAAGTACTTATATTTCCTTTTGTTTTGGCCTTTGCCTATTCTATTTTAATGTTTATGTTCCAAAGAATAATAGCTTTACTATATTATAGTTTTGAATTGGAAATTAAAGAAGAAGATTTGTTCTAAAGCATGGTGCATTTATGAAATCGGTAGCTATTGAAAAAACTTACAAAATTAACTCTTGAAATACCGATAAAATCATTGTATACTTATATAGGTCTTGGGCAATTAACTCAGCTGGTATGAGTGTCACCTTGACATGGTGGAAGTCACAGGTTCGAGTCCTGTATTGCCCACTAAAAAGGTTTCTGTTATTGGCAGGAGCCTTTATTTTTTGTGACATCGATATTTTTCATAAACAATTGAAATGCTATATATTGGATTTTTTGATTGTAGGAAAGAATTGATGGGTCGAATCTCCTAATTATTTGTTGAAGTTAATAAATGTTATTGGTATAATTATATAGAATTATGAGAAATAAACGAATCCATATATTATTAACTATATATTCTCGATTCTAAATCCTGAATCCTGAATTCTAAATTCTAACTAATGTTTTGTGGGGGAGTTTCTAAGGATTGTGTTGAATGCTGTTATTTGTTGATTAATGAAATATAGGACAAGCAGCTATTATAATATCAACTGGAGGATATAGATGAAAATTCTTGCTATAAACGGTAGTCCAAATAGGAACGGTTCTACAGCAAAACTGATTGAGATGGTTTTAGATGTATGTAAAGACGCGGGGGCAGAATGTGAAAGTCTACATATGGAGGATTATGTTATTGGGGAGTGTTCTGCCTGCATAAAGCATTTAAAGGATTGTGAGTCCTGCCAGGGTCAGGATGATGATTTTATGCAGTTAAAAGCAAAAATGCTTGATGCCGACGGGATAATAGTCGGTAGTCCATACTATAGCGGAAAGCCAACTGTTCCATTAAAAACATTTATTAACAGAATAGCTTTTACAAGTGTAAACAACAGTTTTTTTGAGAATAAATACATAGTTGGGATTTCAACCAGTGCGGTCAGCAACAGCAAAAAGATAGCCAGATTCTGTGCTACTTTAGGACATAGCAGCTTTATGGGAAATGGCATAGTATCGGGCATGTTTTATGAGAGTACTGTTGATAAGGTAGTTATGGGGGATATTGCGGATAATCAAGAGCTCAAAGATAAAGCAAAGACCATAGGCCTAAAGCTTATTGAAGATATAAAAATAAAAAGAAAGCCAAAGCTTTACAAGTTGAAGAAAATTATTTTTAAAAAATGGGTTAAAGTATTATATATTAAATCCATAAGGGCTTTTGATAAAATAGCATCAAAGGTTAGAAAATTTGCAGAAGAACAGGGTTGGATCAAAAAAATTAATAAGATTGAGGATTAAGGTAGCAGACTGATTATATTGCCTGATTTTTGTTTTGTTGATTTGAAAGTGATTTAATGATAAAATTAAATTGTCAGTCTTTTTACCCTTATGTAAATTTAATATTTAAAGGAGAGGTAATATGAAAAAGATCACTTCTATATTTCTTGTTTTTGCAATTCTTTCATTAAATTTAATTGCTTTTTCTGCAGGATCCGGTATTACTGTATATGTTGATGGGAACAAGCTTGATTTTAAAGATGCTGAGCCTTTTATCGAGAATGGCAGGACATTGGTTCCTTTTAGAGCAATAGCAGAAGCATTAGGTGCTGATGTTGGATGGGATGCTAAGACACAGACTGTTACTATCAGTAAGGCAAATCCTAATGCTCAAAAAAGTGATGCACCGGACGGTTCAAAAAATATACAATTAGTTATCGGTCAAAAAAATGCTCTGGTTAATGGTGCTAGTGTTACATTGGATGTCCCTGCTAAGATTGCAACTAACCGTACATATGTACCTCTTCGTTTTGTGAGCGAAGCAATGGAAATGGGAGTTAATTGGGATGCAGCAACAAAAAAGATCACTATAGATACTCCTGAATTCTACATAACTCTTGATAAGAATACTGCAGAAGTTGGTGATATTGTTAAAGCTACATTAAACATTAAGAATTTCTACGGATTTGCAGGTTTTCAGATAAATCTCAAGTACGACCCGGATGTTTTACAGCCCATAGATACTGCTACAGATTCTGAGTTTACAAGCACATCCCTTCCTGATGAAGGTACAGTATTAAAAAATTCAAAATTTTCACCAACTGCTATGGCAAGTAACGATTTGGAGAATGGTACTTTAACATATGGCTCCGGATATATGAATATGGAAGCTTATAAAAAGAGTGGAAATTCTGAAGCTACAGGTTCAATAGCTGTATTTACCTTCAAGGTATTAAAGAAGCAGCAAACTTCATTAAGTCTGCAAAATTCTCCATCCATGACGAAACCTATAGATGGAACAATGGCTTTTAATTGGGATGGAACAACTTTAACAAACTATAAAGTATTAGGAACTGTTGATCTCAATAAGTAATTGAATTTATTAAATTTTTAAAGTTAAATTTATAAAGCCGACAGCATATCAAATTATGTGCTGCCGGCTTTATTGCTGCTGGGAAAATTTGTTTGAGGCTACATTATAAGTACTATTCCGAGCAATATAAGAATAGCACCGCCCACTCTTAACAAAGTTATCTGTTCTCCTAGAAATATCGTTGAGCATATTAATGTGACTAAAGGTGAACTGGACATTATTATAGTAACAAACGAAACTTCTCCCTTTTTTATTGCGGCAAAATAGGCCAAATCACCGACTAATGTGGCAAGAATAGCTTCAATTCCTATAAGAAGCCATGAACTGGCAGAAATGCTTTTGAGTTGGTGGAATGAACCGCTGCATATAATCCAACTGGATATAAGACCGGCAGCGAAGAGAGTTCTGATGGCTAATCCGGCCGTTGGATTTGTATTATTCAGGCCGATTTTTGCAAAAATAGGAGCAACTCCCCAGCATATCATTCCAAATAATGCAAGAAAAAAAACAGACATATTTTTTCCCCCTGAAGCTTTTCTTCTCATACTTTATATCCTTTTTGAAAGTATTCATTGGTATATTCACAGAATATGAAAATAAAACGAGCAATATTCCAATGCACCTAAAATAGTAATAAAGGCACATCGCTAAAAATAAGTATATATAGAATTTCAATCATTTTTTTTACAGGCAGTGAATAAATTTGGAAGGATAATTTAAATTACGGGGGACACTTTTATTATAAACACAAATTTGATTCCACTGCAATAACTCCTGTTAAAAACAGGTAATATCGATCTTTGAAAACTTCGCAAAACTATTGAAACTACTGGACTTCAAGGCGTTTTTGCGATATACTGTATGTAGAAAAATACTACATAT